>Ga0209208_10001424_pt1 | contig 33650 bp, 26 predicted proteins | sample S1TSphfallax_3_FD_187694 | JGI IMG/M metagenome (GOLD analysis project Ga0209208, IMG submission 187694) | Host-associated microbial communities from peat moss isolated from Minnesota, USA - S1T2_Fd - Sphagnum fallax MG (SPAdes) (version 2) | ecosystem: Host-associated > Plants > Peat moss >...
ACCTTGATTTTGGTGATGAAACTAAAGTTGTTTGTGAAGGTTGTTACGAAACTAAAGACACCTTCATCTTTGCATGGTCTTCAATTCTCGATGTTGGACACTATCATTGGTTACACGGTCCTATTCGCTGACTACCTTCTAATAGTAAGGCGGACTACCTAGTTAGCACCATTCGACGCATCTTAAATTGTTTGTAGTTATGAACTATCATTACAACATAGACCATGATTTTGCATGTAATTGTAGCTTTTTGTTCAGCTTAACCATAATTTAAATAAGTGTTCCATTCATCATGAAATTTATGTCGCCATTACCACCTTACCCCCCCAATTTACTTAATTGTTAAGTTGTTTCGAATTAATCGTATGCTTATAAGGCTTGAAGATTGTTCTATTTCTATTGGACCCTTCATTGACCCCCTCTCACCTGCTTCATAAATCCTAAACATCCTTGCTACTCATTAAATATTAGAACAAGACTAATGTTTTGTTGCACACCATGAATTTTGGTGTTTGTTTCTACCCCCAACCCTCTAGAGATTTCTCACCCTTAATTACGCCACTGAGGTTCTAAAATTATGGTTTACTAGCTTTTTGTTGAAGAAAAAAACTAACCCAACCAATATTGTATTTTAGAAAATAAAACAACCCCCCCACACAACTGTGTGTTACAACCTTAACCTTGGGCTCACAACCAAAGCAAGGGGTTGCAAGGTTGCGGGATAAGAAGGAAGCCAGGAGTTAGGCTGCATGTTCCTCGAAGTGCAAGAGAGTGCGAGGGAATAAACCCTCACACTCCCAAGGGAACTCCCACATTAGGAGTTGGAGTTTCGGTGGATTCCCAAATGTTCAGAGAGCAATTGTAGGGATCAAAACCCAATGGATTGAAAAAAATATATATCATTGAAAAGATATTAAAACGTGAATATCTAAAATGGGCTTACATCACCCATTTGGATATTTGAAACATAAGTTATGGCCAAAAGAAAGGTCGGGAGTCAAATTGGCAATTTGACTCTTGACCACTAAAAGTCAGGAATTGACCCAATTTACTTATGTGAAGGTGGCGTGAGACATATCATTGGAAAGCTCTCGATGAGGGCTACAATTTTGCTTCAGACCTCATCTCAATCCGAGGGTTTCACACAAAGTTATGGGCCCCCAAAGTCACGGGAGTCTCAGGACAAAATGTCATTTGGATGTGGGCCTTGTGGAGAGGCGTAGAGAATACTATAAAGGGGAAGGTGGTGGCTTCCCCCAAGTCTAGGCCGTGGTGAGTCTTGTGAGTTCGAGTTGCCCATGGCTCATCTTAGCACCAAAATAGCTCTAATTATGCACTAACCACCTTGTGTTAGTTTTGTGCAGGCCTGTGTGAGTAAGTGAAGCTTGTCAATTCTTCCTAGTCCCATTTCGGAGTTCCAGCACGCCCTTCTACCCCTCCAAAGTGTTGCAAGCCAGGGAACGTGTTTCGACTCTTTGTTCTTTTGTTGTTTTTTGTTTGGGACTCACATTTGAGTCCCTCAAGGAGTTGGGAGCATGTTAGTGCACATTCATCATCCCTTATTCTAACACGAAGTTGTTAAGAACCCTTAATAACCTCACCACATTCAAATATCTTTAATGCAACTCTTAAAAATTGAGACTACCGGCCATGGCTATGTCGATATGGCTCATAGTGGCTTCCCCCAAGTCTGGGCCACAATGAGTCTTGTGAGTCTGTGTATGCTCGTGGTTTGTCCATGCACCAAAAATGTTCCAACCACACATTAACCAACTTGTTTGGTTTGTGCAAGTTCATGTGAATAATTAATGTGCTTATCAATTTTCCTAGTCCCCATTTCAGAGCTCCAATGTCGCGCTCCCAAGCTCTTTGATAGACTTAAATGTGAGTTTGAGGTGAAAACAATGGAAAAGTAAGGAGTTGGGGCACGTTCCTTGGCTCGCAACACTTTGAGGGGTAGAGGGGCATGTTGGAGCTCTGAAATGGGACTAGGAAGAATGATAAGCAACCATTCACTCACACAAACTTGCACAAAACCAAACAACAAGTTGGTTAGTGCATAGTTGGAACACTTTTGGTGTTAGGACGAGACACGGGCAAATTCAGATTCACAAAATTCACCACAGCCTAGACTTGGGGGGAAGCCATCACCTTCCCCCTTATAGTATACTTTATGCCTGGCCACGGGACCAGCATCCAAATGTCATTTTGTCCCGGGACTCCCAAATGGGAGTCCCAAAATTCCCATAACTAGCACTTCTGCGACTTTGGGGGCCCATAACTTTGCGTGTAAACCTCTGATTGAGGTGAGGTCTAAGGCAAAGTTGTAGCCCTTGTCAAGAAAAAATCCAACAATATGTGACACACAACCTGCACATAAGGAAATTGGAACGATTCTCAACTTTTAGTGGTCAGGAGCCAAATTGCTAATTTGACTCCCGACCCTTCTTTTGTCTATAACTTGTGTGTTAAGTGTTTAAATGGGTCATGCGAGCTCATTTTAGAGATATAAGTTACAAGAGATTTTCAATGATATGAGGAACTCCTCAATCTAATGAGTTTTGACCTTTGCAATTGCTTTCTGAAGATTCGGGAGTCCACCAAGATTCCAACTCCCAAAGTGGGAGCCCACTTGGGAGTTCGAGGGTTCATTCCCTCACACTCTCTTGCATTCCCAGGAGCATGAAATGTGACTCCCGGCTTTCACACTTGGCCCACACCTTTGCAAGCCCTTGCTTTGATCGTAAGCCCAATGCTAGGGTTGTGACATCCAGCATACCCTTCTACCTCTGAAGTGTTATGAACAAGGGAACGTACCACAACTCCTTTTGAAGAACATGTGTTGAAGGATAGAAAACCAAGGAAAGGAAAGAATGATGTTGACTAGGATAAATAAGAATGGTTGAATAAGTCAATGGTGGAGATAATTCAATAGATTCAAAAAAACAAGAACCTAGACAAAAGGGCCATCCACATCCATGGAGGGATGGAACACAATTTGGCCAAGTATGCCAAACATTATTCCTATAGAAGCACTGCAATTTTAGGAGGTAATGAATCAACAAAAAAATTGATTATAGTAGAAGAGATTTTTTAGGACATTGGTAAACAGATGTTGAAAACAAATTATACTTCAAACTTGGGACAATTGCTTAAAATAATTCTTGAGTTGAAAAGGTATTTTTGGTAGAAGCTAAAACCATTTTTTTTTAAGAATTTGAACATAACAACCATAAATAAACAAAAGAATCATATATGGTAGTTATCCAAATACAAATTGGGAAGAATATAGTATAGGACGTGTTATTGGATGGAGGTTTTTGAGTTAATATCATCATAAAATAATTGAGATTGAGGTTGGGGCTTCCAAAGCCTAAACTTACATTATATAATTTGAGGATGGTAGATCAAACAACCACAAAACCAATGGGTTTGATTAGAGATTTGAAGACATATGTTCATAACATTCCTTATGTAATTACGTTTACTATACTTCAAAATAATTTGGTAAATTTTAATTATTCCATGTACAAAATTTAGATAATAATATAAATGTGATGATATTGATTTATGTCAAGGTGTAACAAAGATTGAGACTTGTAGTTATATTGAGTTTTGGTAAGGTGACAAGTGACTTATACTGTAACAAAAACAAAAAAACACACAAAACCATAAGGAACAAGTTTAAAGATTAATCCAAATTGATTTTTTGAAGCTTGTGCTAGCTATTGTTGTGGGTTGTAAGATCATTGCTTGTAGTTGAAGAAAAAAAAGAGATAAGTTAGTTTCCATCAACGTCATTATGGACCCAAGATTAGTCGGGCAATTGCAATAGCAACAATTAAAAGAAGATTCGTAATGTTCACAAATCCAGTGTAAATGATAGAAGGTGAATTTTTTATTTAATGTGTTTGGCATGGAAATCTCTCCCATTCCTAGACCTAAAATGCCATTCGGAGCCAAAACTTTGTTAGAACAAAAACCTGTATAAGTTTGTCCACATTTGTAGCTGCAACAAAAGTGCCAAACAACCAGCACGATATGATCAACAAGCCTACATGCGTTGTTTCAACTAGAAGAAAAAATAATCATGATATGCAACAAGTGAATGAAGAAGAAGAACCTTGTTTGTAAGCGAAAATGTTTTGCAAATCAAAACACCTATTGTTTGATCACTTTCACAATTGATTAATTGTTTGCTTATTCCAACTTAAACAAAGTTTGTCAAGTTCTTAGGTCAAAAAACCATAGGTCAATTGTGTATGTGCATACACATGAACCCCAACAACTTGCATGAGATAGGATGGATGAACAGATTTACTAGAAATTGCACCATTTATCCACAAGGAACCAACACAAGTCTTTATTAAGCACAAAAGAAATGAAGCTCACAAAATAATACCCCTCATGAGAATGGAAAAATTTACATACTCGTGATTAAGAAAGCAAGAACAAGGTGAAGCTGATAAAGGCCTCTTTGTTGGGATTCTCTACACACTAGGTAACCTCTACAACATCAGATTTGATTATTGAATGCCCTTGTGCACAAGAGATCATGAATGCTTGCATCATAAGCTTTTGCATGGCCTACAACACAAAAAGCTTTTCTCCATGTCAAGAATTAGACATAAACATTACAATAACCTGCAATGGAGTTCATGAAGATGAACATGAGAGCTTTCGGCTGAGTTCCAACAAATGCAAAATCATTCTCTCGAGAAGCCCACCAATCAGCAACTCAACATAAACATCACTAATGCTACAAATGTAACACATTCTGACTGATCAATGCAGTCTTAGAGTATCCCATAACTCATGTCTGGAACAGAACCTGATGGACCCTTCCCAGACCCACTCAAAGCACTTGGCCAAACATTCAACATCACCTAATATGTGCTCATCTTCACCTTTCTGCAGACTTCAAGTTGGGCGTTCAGGAATGCGGCAGTCTGGAGCAGTGGTCATGTCCGGAATATCAATTACTTCACTAATCCAAGTGAAAATGAAAAAAAAAGAATTGCTTAAGGACTATTCAGAAGCCAGCGCAAGCCTATATGACTCTGCTGTGGGTGATGAGGATGATGGGCCAAAGCTAGGGGGCCGTGGGAACCTTAGTGTGAAGGATGCAATAAGTCTTTTTGAAGTTAAACGAAGGGTTCTCTGGATTCAACCAAGACAAGGGTATCAAAGCAAGGGAGCTGCAGGGATTCCACTGACAATGTGGGTGCATTATAATTCTGGAATATATAATGTTATTTGGTTTATTTGGATGGACAACAATATGTGTAAGTACCGATATGGTGGCGCATGACAAATTGCCCACTCATAATTGGGTAATAGCAGCCCTAAACTTCCATGTTTTGAGGTCCCACTGCCAGGATGGCCTCGCTGTGGGACCTCAAAACATGGAAGAGCCGAGAGGGCTACCATTATCCAGCACAGAATGACCCAAGCATGATACTCTAATAAAAGCAATACAGCTCATAAGCCCTAGTTACGGACGTAAGTAGGTAGATCCCTTTTTAGGGTACGAAGGTACTAGATCCTTAGGTGGTGTGACACGCAAACGGACGGGAGCTTTGGTGCAAACATGGAAATAAGGAAACAAAGAAAAGCCGGAGACAAAGTGAATGCCACAACAGCGACAGCTTGAGCGGCGGGAAGCACAAGCGCTGCGAAACGGAGTGGCACTGGTCGGGTTTCAAGCGTTTATCATCATTATTAGCGGCAGTAGCAGTATAACGCTGGCGAAAGGAACCGGATACTTCTCTAGTGAGGTTATTGTAGTGTGCGGGAGCGGCAGGCGAAGGATCAGAATGGTGGTGGAGAAGAGCACGCGCCCTTGCGTTGGCGGGGTGCGGAAGAGCGTGAGGTGGTGTAATCGGCAATGGGTTGAGCGAATACAGCAGATTAATCTTCCTTGCTGTGGTTAGGGGAAGGGGAGGAAGAGGAAAAGGGAAGGAGAGCAGCAGGGAAAGAGGAAGAAGTGAGTGAGTAAGATATAGAGAGGAAGGGAGGGAAGGAAAGGACCAACAGGAGAAGGAGGCGATGAGGGAAGATACGGCCAGAGCGGTGTTGCGGGATGCCCGTCAACGAGGGCACGATCATGTCGAGCTTCGGCGCGATGGGCCGCACACAATCTTTTACTGCAATTTGTGTGGCACTCGGTGCTATAGCGATGCCGCGCTCGCCGATCACTTGAACGGAAACCGCCATGGACGTCGCTCCGCGATGACGCGAGCCTCCGCCCTGGTGGTCCGAGAGCAGCAGTTGCCTCAAAGCTGGCCCACCGTAGTGCCAGCATCACGGTCCCTGTTGAAAAGGCCTGGCGAGGAAACTGAAAGCGAAAGCACGGCTGTTGCCATGGTTTCGCAGAACGGCGGTTGTGACGTCGGGGGCAAATCCCGGGAAGAAATTGTGCCTGGGCTAACCGGTTCTGCGACGACTTCCTTGAGATGGATGGGGAGCGGTCAGCTGTTTCTGAAAATGCTGGGTAATGGCGGTGCCCCGCCAGTGGAGGCTGCTTGGTTCTGCTGGTACGGTATGCATAGGCCAGTGGAAGTCATTTGGCAAGATGGAAGTGCAGGGCGGATGGAATACGCCGTGGTTGTGTTTCCTTACAGTGATAGAATTGGTAGGGGTGGTGATTGGACCTCCTTGAATACATCAGATGAGAACTTGGATGTGTCAGTTGCAGGAAACAAAGGTGCAGTCGATTCCAGATCAGCACAATTGGAAAATTCGGAAGTTACGGCAAGCGAGGTGACGGCACCTCGTGAGATTGTTGTGCATACGCAGACTGCTCCGTCTGCACAACTGGACACTGCACCGTGTTCCTTGACTCTGACCATCAGGACAAAATCAGGAGAAGTACTTGCTGGTGACGCACGTCAAGAAGATGGTGAGCAGGTCAAACTTCTTATCAGTAAAGAAGAACCAATTACGACTTATAGAAGAGGCTGGAAGAGGAAGCAAGCTAAAATTGCTGATAGAATATGCTTCATCTGCCACCAAAAGTTACTTCCAGGCAAGGATGTTGCAGCTCTGGTGAATGTGAAGTCTGGCCAGATGGTTTGTGGCAGCCGAAACAGACGAGGGGTACTTCTCATGCATTATCATAGTTTGTTAGTTCAAAATATTTTCTTTAAATAATCTGTATCCAGTTCTCCTTCTGAGCACAAATGGTGTCAGCTGCACAGGGTCACGGAAAGTCTATACTGAATTCACTGCATACCAACTGGTGTTTGTCTTTCTTGGCGAACCCATCTTACTCACCTGCTATGTAATTAAGCAAACCCTTAGTGCTTAGGTGTATTCTTTACAAGATGTCTTGGTGATGTCAGGACTACTTTGAATACTTTGATCATCCTTTCCATTTATGAGAACTGGTTTTGTAACTTCACGGTTTTTCCTCACTACCAAATTGGGCTATACAGAGCTCTCAGGGTTCCATTAGGTCTATGGTGCTGTCAACCCTTTGTCGAAGATTGATCATCCACAACTATGTGCAGGTCTTTCATGTCTTCCACACTTCCTGCTTGATCGATTGGATTGCTTTTTGTGAAGCAAAAGCTTGGAAGGCATCCCATTCAGAGAATCGAAATAAAAAGGTACGTAGAAGTAGGCAAACTGTTGTGGATCAATCGCTTGACCCAAGCGGGAGACAAGATGTTGCTGGAACCAAGACAGGAATAGGGGAGGATGGAGTGATCTTTTGTCCGGAATGCCAAGGGACAGGTGTTAAAGTGCACAGTGCACAATTGGAGCGCCCTCGCTTCCGCTTGGCTCAGGTAAAGTATTTGAACAAACATTTAGATTGTGGCTAAATCGGGGTGGATACACCAGATCCCATATGAACTCTGAAGTTAAGCACCTCGGACTGGATTAAATTACTGGTTTGGGTGACCAACCAGGAAGCCCAGTGCTGCAACTATATAGAGCCCACCTCCAGGCATAGGGAAGAGGCTCCCAATTGTGCACCAACTTTGGCTAGCACCAATGGTTTTTCCTCCTTGCAAACATTTGCGGTGGAAGATGTCCCAGAATACAACTAGTTCGAGATGGAGTCTTTGGGGTAAGGTTTAGTGTAGGTAGTATTGACAGGTCTGGTTTATGTTCTCATTGTGTCTCTTTTGTGCACAATTGCTGGTTATCATCAGGTACTCGTTAAACTTGCTTCAATTTAGATATCAGCATGTATATCTGATCTCACAAGGAAATGGGAGCACATTTTATTGTAATCAAGTTCCTGGGTTGTGTTTGGAAATTTGCAACATGGTACTGAGCATCTATGGATATCAATAATCTCTTTCTGTATGCTTTTGGGTTTCCAGCCACTTTCAGTACCCAGGCCACATGTATTGGCTGGGCTCCAAATTCTAAGAGCCAGCCATGATAATTTGGCTGAAACCCACTTGATGTCTGCAAAGGTTTTGATACTCAATATAAGGTGGTTGAGGATGGGTTCTGCCTGTGGAATGTTTTACGATTTAATCAATCACTTTCAATTTCCTACCTCCATCCTAGAAACTGTTTTACATTTGGTGGCTGTTAGGCTTTGAGGGGTCTGTATATCTCTAGGCCTCTCACCAGAACTAATTTGATGCTAGCCATTTTGGAGAATACAACAATCTGTCATGACTCTAAAGTTGCAACAAATTCTTGAAATAATCTGCACAAGCAGAAGTTGGAACATGATTGACATTGTGCTAGTGATCTAATTGATTTGCACTTTGGATGATTTTACCTTTGAGGATTTTTGGTCAAACAGGAGACACCCTGTGTCAGTTTATTGGAATTGCACAAATCATTCTGACCCCAATATGTGCTCACTTGTCTTGTATGCAGGTCTTTAATTGGCTTCTGGAGTTGATTCAAGCTAGGAAATCTTGGATTGACCACCCCATACAGCAGGTCAAAGGTGCCTCAGGTCTTCTGTTTGTCACACCTGAAAAGACGAAATCTCAGGTTTGTGTCTTCCGAAGGCACACTCTCTTATTGAAGGACCTTATCATGGATGGATCACACTTTTGGTGTTTGGTTTGAGAAATTCCTGTCAGATGATATCAAGATTTGCTGGTACTTTCAAACTCTGCAGTTGTCCAATGTCTTTTCATTACAGTGCTGTATGACTGATGGATTCTGGCACTGAAATGTATCTGCACAGGGTGTGGTGCAGTCACAAGGCTTAATTCATTGCTATTCTGCTGGAAGCTCAGGGGATCTAGCAGGAACTGTGCATAACAGGTTAGCACCACTTGTACCTTTAAGCACGAACATCCATCGTCTGCTTAAGTGCTATAATACCCATTCCCATACTGATAATACTGATGTCAAATAATGCACTGATGTTAATCGGATAGACTGCTGACCTATAATTTTCCAGGGATGTGCATTTGTTTTCATGCAAATATCTTTCCAAGATCTAACTGCCTGTGGAAATTGTGAGGGATGTTGCAGACCTGTCTGAAGGAAAATAGAGTGTCACCACTTACCCTTTTTGGGGACATTGATTTTAGCTTAAAGTTTGTATACTGATGCTGCAATACTAATATGTCTCTTTCACTTTTGCTGCAGGGAAGTCACATGATGCATTACAAACACTCACCACATCAACAGAACCCCTTCTCTAGCATGTAAAGTGTTGTATATAGAATCCACTGTCTGGTCTGCTGTGACAGTTTTCCTTGAATTTGCCTAAGGCAGCTATTTGTCAGTGAGAAATTGTTTGTAAACTGGTTGTCAAGCTGTGTGCTACCAGCTGCTCTGCAATATGCTTGTTTATACCATTGTCTGTGCAGGCTGCAGCAAGTGTGCAATTGAGAAGTCCTAGGTATTGGAGGTCTTGGTTGTCTTTTGAAGTGTTTCATCACAGTTCATCAGGAAGATTCACTTTTATGGCATACAAGTTGTTATCAGGTAGGCAGCTTTGAATTGTCCACTATGAACATACAAATTCATGCAGGGCTATCACCCTGGGGACATTTGTGGCATCATATGCTATTGTTGTTTACATGTGTCATGTTTGGTTTAGGTAGATTGGGTCCCCAATTAAAGTAACAGATATTGTAGTAATCTTTTTTGGTAGATGTTTTGTGTTTTTTGGAGAATCTTCCATCTGATAATACCCTAAGGTTGAGTGCGAAAAAAAATTATGTCTCATCCTCATGCAACCACCTTATTGGTTTCTTCAACATTTAATTAGGTGGTGCACTCTTTGTGCAGTAATAAAGCAGCTGGAGACTTTGTGACATGAGTTCTATCACTTCCAGCAGAGATTCCTGGAGTTCCAACAAAGGATTATGAAGTCCACAAGATTGTTTGGGATGTTTTTTTGATCACAGTTGCTACAGGCATTCTTTAATATTTTGCAGGCATTTTTGAGATGGCACTAGAGGTCTCAATCTCTGATCACCTCTCTGATGAAATGTGTTGAAAGGATGGTATGGAAATTTTGTATGTTTGTGACACCAAATTGACTGTGAGAATGACAGGAAGGAGAAGAAATGTATTCATGTCCATGGGGACGTTTTGGTTATGGTGTTACATTGAGAGCCTCTTCTCTGTTTGCCAAACTCATTTTTCCTTTGTGACCTTGATTGTGCAATCACCTGCAGCAAAATGAAGCTTGTGGCAGATACCTGGTTTTGGAGCCTTTCTACAAGGCTATAGGGGTTTATTGTGAGCTTGACACACAGGTCCACCCCTCTTTATCTTCAAATGCATGGAGGCGGGGATTTTGAGAATATCATCTGTGATTACAATGAGAAAAAGTTGATTGTGTCCAGAGAGCTGGGGTTTGGGTGTCCTAACTGCCTGGGAGTTTTTACAGTAGGCTCGGTCAGTTCATCAGCCCTCTGACAGCAGGGTCAAGAAATTTGGTGAATCTTGCATTCTTTGACTGTGTGTGGTAGGCTGAGTCACAATCCACTTGGTCATGCCTGATGTTTAAGGCATGGAGGGTGTATGAGTTTAAAATTCTTTGTTTTGGACTGGGATGATGCAGAAGGTAGTTTCTTTTCAACAGACCTCTTTAGGGATTACTTTATTGATGGCTGAGACGCAATGACAGATAAAGGTAGTAATTAGAAACTTCTATTCAGAGATTTTAAAAGGCAAGCGCTGTCTAGACCAGTGTGGGGTGGGTATTTGTTTTCTTTTTAACAATACTGTGGGTATTGCCTTGGTGCCAGTCGGACACTAGTTATATTATTCATAAAATTTTCGAATTTTTTAATAATTACTACATGGTTTTGTCAAAAATTTGAAAACTCTAGCTGTCACATGTTAAATGTGTTGGAAATCCTAGCTGTCACTTTGGGTTTTTGTTTTCTTCTTCTTGTTGGTTATGATAGTTGGAACCAGCTGTAGTAGCTACTGTTGCTCACTCCAATTTGCAGCAATGTTGCACTTGCACTACTTGCAGCTGCTTAGTGGTGGTTGCGCTTGTAATTGGGTTTGCCGACTCCAATTTGCAGCAATGTCACACTTGCACTACTTGCAGCTGCTAGTGGTGGCTGCGCTTGTAATTGGGTTTGCTCACTCCAATTTGCAGCAATGTCGCACTTGCACTACATGCAGGCTAATGGTGGCTGCGCTTGTAATTGGGTTTGTGAAATTTTATTCCTGTAGCTCACTGTGGTGGGACAGGAAGTAGTTGGGGCTCCGCTCATGTGACTTTCTATAGTGGTACTGATGCTTTTGGCACAAAAGGTAAACTACACATAAAACCTATGAACTCAAGATTGGACAGACCAATTGCAGCGCTTGAGTGGAGTTGAGTCTTTTTTTCTTTTTTGGGTCTTCTGATTTTGGTGATGATCTAGAGCTGACGGAAGTAATACTAGTTTGTTTTCTCTACTCGTTTGGTTTTGTTCCATTGAAAGTGGTTCTTCTTGTGCTACTGCAGGTGGAGCTTATGGGTATGGCAATACTTATAGTATGGGCTATGGAGTGGACACTGTTGCTTTTATTAGCTCCTCTCTTTTCAACTTTGGTCTCAGCCGTGGAGTGTGCTTCCAGCCAGTGTGCGTTGACTCACAGTGTCCTTGCAGAATCCTGGAAGGATTACAGTCAACAGGCAAGTCTCTGTTTTTAATACTTTCATCAAAAAACTAAACTCCATCTTTGTGCTTTTGGTTCACTTAGATTTTGTCATTGTTGTTGTTGTTAGAGCAGTGAGATTTTGTTCTTATTCTCTTTCGTTTGTATAGAGTTGTTGTGATGGCAGTAATGGCAATGGGGCATGTGCCCTCACTGGCGGTGACCAAAAGTTCAGCGGCATACCATCATCACCTTGGAAAGAGGACAGCAGTCTTGAGGATGGTAATGAAGAAGCAGGTGGGAGGGATGCGACAGTCTAGTGGAGTTGTGTGTGCTGTCTGAGATGTTTCTGAAGAAGGCACTAACTACTTGATTGCTAGAGTTGCTGCCATTGCCATTGTTGAACTGCTTTGCCCATTCTCTTCTCCTGGAAGGACTTGTAAGCCCAAGTGCTGATGATTCTTCTTCTTCCCTCACCCATTCAGCAGAGCTTTACAGAAACTCCTGATGTGTTTTGTTCATGTGTGAACTCCAGTGCTTTTGAAAAATTAGGGTTTTTTTTTTATAGCAAAAATCCATAGCAATTTCAGGGCTTGAAACTACCTACACAGATATCCAAGGTTTTTTTTCTTCCAGTGATTGTTTTTTTGGTAGTTGTTGATGGAGGATGCATGTGCTTATGGAGTTGCAAAATTTGCAGTTTTGCTAACTTTTGTCTTTGTTATTTGACATGTGGGGGTGTGGGATGAATGGGCAGGAGTGAAGATGCTCATAGTGTGATGGGGCAGGTTTTATAAGCAATCCAGGAACTAAACTCAATGCAAATGCTGCAAGGAAGGACTTGTCTCAAATTGTATGGAAACACTGCAATGGGCTTGGCAAAATTGGTAATGTCTTGTAGTTGTTCTTTTCACAATTTTTCTTTGATTTTTTGTGGCAGTAGATTGAAGATTTGAGATTGGTCATGTATGTTGTCCTTTCAGGTTTTTAGCAGCACGATATCTTTGATTTACAACCCTGCTCACAAGGGATATCACAGGTTTCAAGAATGGCTAGATTCTGAAGGGAGAGGATTTTGGAAAGACATCGAAAGAGAGAGAGAAACAAAGTCTGGAATTCATACATTATATCTGTGACTCCAACTGCATGTCAAATTGGCAAAGCCTGATTTATTGATGTCAAGCACCACCCCTGATGGGTGGATTTTTGGTTGGGGGACGGGGTGGGGTTTGAATAATCTTCGTCCTTGTCAAAATGTTAAAAAATTGTTAAATATTTTTGATGAAAATAATTTTAATTTTTTCTAAAACGTGGAATTGAATTTTAAAAAATTAATTAAATATTCAACAGTTGACTCTTGAATTGGCCAAGTGTCCTAAGGTAACTGTCTGGTTTCCAGAAAAAAAAAACTAGAAGCAGTTGGGTTTGGTTCTTTTTAATTTTCAATTTTTAAAAATTGTCTGGTTTTTGGGTTAAGAAGCTTATTCAAGGTGGATATGGAGCTGCGCACAGGGTTTGAAAATTATTTCAACCTGGTATATGTCATGGTCATTTGACAAAACCCCTTGTACATATATCCTCAGATTTTTAGGGCCTTTGGGTTCTTTGACAAATACTAGTGGGTATATCTTTGAATGTTTGGGATTCTTTTATTGAACCCTGATTTTTTGAGTTTTTTTTATAGAACTTTGATATTAATGCACTCTAACCAACTTCCATAACCTGAAGACATAAGATCAGAAGAGCAAAACAATAGCAAACTAGTGGAGTATAAAGTCTTATCAGGACAACTTTAAAACAAAACTGCAATACAAATTTTTGTTTTGCTCCATTAATTTTTAAAGAGGTAAGTGGATCATACTCTCACAATGCCCCACTCTTTGAGCTTTTAAAAATCCAAGATATCATCCTACTTATTGTACTAGCAACACTTGGAAAACTCTTGAACCTAGGATTTGTCATCATTTCTTCTATCCATTTTGTATGAAGGAACATTACAATTGGTATTCTTGCATGTTATTTTATGAAAAGCCTAACCCTTTGTAGGGGGAAAAAAATGGATACAACACACCTATGATGACTATTCTTGAAAATCGTCATATGAATCATTTAAATTCTACTACCAATCACAAGATCAAACCCAATTTTTTCATGCTCCACCTCCTATTTAGATTCAACATCTATTTTTTCCTTAGAATTGATTCAACCTCACATGCAGATGGATGATCACAGAACTTGGAGCACCCAATGTGGGGGTTAGAAGGTTACTTCTTGTTGACAAAAATAAACTTGTCAAGGTTTTTTTATCTAAAGGCAACATTTGCAAATGTAAGAATGTAGACAATTAAAAAATTTGTTTGATTTCAATCTAGCTAGTTGGGATGCCCAAGATCTGTTTTGCCAAGTTGACAATTGGCAATTGTTGGAAACTTGTGCTCTTTGATCTACCACCAAGTTTAAGCACATTTGCAAGTGTTTGCATCAATTGGATATCAATAGTAGCCATAAGGTTCTTTTCCAACAATCTTTGTTCATGTGTTGGGAGTTGTGTTAATGGTGTGAAACAAATCTCCAAGATTGCCACCATTTGGGGATTTAGATGTTTGAGGTTTTTCAAAAATGGTAGTGATGACTTGTAGACCTCCATTAGCAAAGGCAACAACATTTGTTCATCATATGCGATAATGAGAATTGTTGTATTCTCATGACCCATATAATGTTCATAAGATGCATGGACGTAAATATGGGATCTAACATTAATGCAAAAATATTGTGACCTTTCTTTTTTTCAAATGCATGTAAAAAAAAAGAGGACATGGTCCAAAACATCCAACACTTGTTTCATCTAATGAACAAACACTTTTAATTATTGATCAAAATTAGAAATCTCCATCTTCTCTAAGCTATTAGGAACAATCATAGGTGCAAGGTCTTGGCAAAGTCCACAATATGTAGAATTGATGTCCAAGAAGCCAATGCCCCCAACTTTGATTCATAACACAACTAGTCACAAAAGGATTCAAAACTTTCATAATAGTTTCACAAATTGCCCAAGTCCCAAAAGAAGGTATGTGGCTTTGTAAAGCCATTGTTTATTTATTGTAAAAATAACACCTTAGAAGGTTAAAACATCTTGGAAAAACAAGATTTTGACTTGCAAACATGCAAGCAACCAAAAAAAAGACATAAAATTGCCTATTACAAATTCAAGATGCAAGACAACACGAAAACATAAAAACAAAACAAAAATCATAATGAATAATTATAAAAAAAACTACCAAAAAAAAAACAAAGAAATTGAACAAAAAGTGTACAAAAAAAAAGAAGTAAAAAACATACTTGGTCTTCATAGGCATGCTTAAATTTTTTGGGTTTCAATTGGGAATTTATGCATGCTTGTTCCAAAGCTTGCTTTCCCTTTTCAGATTTTTTCGGCCAAGTAATACATTTTTGGATATCAATTTGCACACTCTTGATAAATGCATTGACTAATCCATGAGCCATTTTTTTGTCTATTGTTACATATTAGTAGACCTTGGATAAAACATGTCAAAACAAGAGCCATGAAATGGTTCTAACATGCCCAAAGTCTTACATGACACCACAAAAGTAAGAGTTGTTGCACAAGATTGCAAATTAGCCCCCTCGTCCTTCACATATGCAAGAAACTTATCAGTGAAAGAAAACATACCAAGAAGTTTCCATAGTTTGGGAGCCATGGTTACACCACTAGTGGCAATGGCCTCAAAGAAGCCAATTGTCAAATGCTTAGGCTCCCAATTGCTAGACAAAAAGTTGACAACCACAACAAATATGTCATGTGTTCTTACAAACATTGAGATATCAAAAGTGCATGTGGTAGACATGTAGCTAGCTAATGTAGGTTACACATATGTAATCAAAGTCTTTTCCCCAAGGTTGGTAGAACCATTTCCACAAAAAGCTTTTTTTAACATGGGAAGACCACCCTTGGCAATAACTTGTAAGCCATACAATGCAACCAAATTGATTCAATTGTCTTTATTGGCCAAAAACCTCTAATATAACATTATGTCTTCTAGGAATCCAACTTGTGTATCATTATTTTTTTTGAACTAGTTTTTGGATGAAAAGAATCCAAAGATTACACTTGAGGTAATACGTGGGCATTTAGTGGCTGGTTGACATTCAAGTGCAAGTCTAAGCTATTTATTAATTTTTTCCACATACCTCTTCAACAAGTTGCTATGTTCCATCTCAATGTGTTTTTTCATGGCAGTTATGGCATTGGATTTGTGGTAAGCTATGAACCCTTCTTGAGTTATAATGTGTAAGGCTAGGATTTCAAGACCAACTATTTGATGGTGACAAATAATACAATGCATGATTTGGTTTTGGGTAAGATCAATATGTTGATTATTATTCATTTGATAAAAAGCTCAAGTGACCAAGTTGTGGTTGTGTGGCTTCCATGTTGCAAATTGTTTATTCAAATCCTTCAATTGCTTTTCTAGAGCAAGATGCTCCTTAGTTGCATGCTTCACAAACTTTGTAGCTTCAACAACCTCACCTTCTGTGCTATTGCTAATAGAACCTACAAAAACAATGTGTGAAAAATTGAAAATAAGATTTGTAATCAAGTCATTTAGAGATTCCATGTATGCAAGGGAAGATGCTAGGAAATAATTAGAAGCACAAAGCAAGGTAATTTGAATGTTTAGGATGTGCATGGTTTAGGGAAATAAAGTAGAAGACATTAATGAATGTGTTACAACATACAACCCAAGGATGAGCTTGCTTGAGAATTGACCTCAAGAAAAGGTGAATTAAAAAACTTGCTAAGAATCAAGCTTCAAAAAGAAAAACCAACATTATAAATTGAAGCTCAAAACACAAGGTTTAAGGTTTACGGGCAAGCTAAAAAACTTCAAAAAAGCTTGAAATCCTAATGAAATTGTTGCAACATGTAGCTTATGCTTAATTTGCTTGATGTAACTTTTGCTTGATGAGCTTGTTACAACTTTTGCAACAATCGATAAAGCAAATGAACACATAAACAATGTTGAACTTGAAGCTTGCTTTAAAATCAAGTTGTAACTTTTGCAACAATCAATGAAACAAACAAACATACAACATAAAAACAATGTTCATTGGAGAATCAAGTTGCAGCTCATAATTTGCAAAAATTGACAAAACATATGAACACAACACAAACAATGTTGAACTTGAAGCTCGTTCAAGAATCAAGCTTTAGAGCAAATGAACACACAATATATAAATTAATAATCAAACTCAATAGCAGATGAACAACACAACATACAAATTCAAAATCAAGATCCGGACTTAAATTAAGGCATTTGATGAAGAATGTTGAAAATATGAACAAATAAATAACTTGCAAAAAACTTGAGGAAGGCAATGTAAAACAAATAAAACTACTCTTTCAACAATTAAAAAAAAAAAGATTTCAAAATAAATTGAGACTTAAGAAAACATTTCAACCTCAAAATAAAAGCTTGAAATTTGCATTTTTTGTTTACTTAGTCTCATTTTTTTGAATGTTGCTTGTAGCTTGTAACAAGATGGACTTCAACATTGGTCTTTTGTCACCAATTGCCAACAATGTTGTTGAGTGCTGTCATTTGTGATCATTGATGTGACAATTGCCATTGCTACACTCAACCCTCAGTAACATAATTGCCTAATTGAAAAGAGGGGCTACCTCTTGAGTATTGATGTTGTCAAGTGTTTCTCGTTTCTCATCCTCAAACCCTAAACCTAAAAACTAAAACCCTAAACTCATACCCCCGCTCTAATATTAATCAGGTTTAAACCGATTATTGCACAAAAAACCGACCCTGTACTTTATTAGGTGCTGGGTATGGTTACGAGGGTGACCTAGTCATTACACAAATACATGGCCAGGTAGGCCACGTATTTCTTCAATGGTCAGTTACGATTATTGTTATGAGAAATTTGAATATGTTGGGTGCAGGGGTGAGGCAGGTCTATGAATTTTATAATAACCAGGTGTTTGTGAGGCTAATCACAATATGGCAAAGCACACATGCTGTTTGCCATATGGAAAGATTAGGGTTTACCCGTCATATTAGCTCCTCTTCAGGAAACACTTGTGCATGAAGCACTTCTGAGTTTTCGTAGGTGTTTCAGAATTACTAGTTTTAAGGGTTTAATTGCAACATGGTTACTCTAGTAGTCGTTTGGGTTTTCATGAGCTTCAAATTAGTTTGATTTAAGAAGAATGCAGCTCTGGATAGTTACTGTGCACAAGCAGCACGTGATTCAACCTTGGAAGCACAGAACTATCAAGAAGCAGATTGCATCATATTATCCTGCCTTTGTTTTGTTTCCTGCAGTTTTGTGAAAAGTGAAAATTTAAGAAAACAAAGCATTCTTTTCTTTGTGACAAAACTGTCTTTGAGGAGAATGTACTGGAAGTCGCATATAAGCTTCTTAGTGGGCTACCAATATGTTTGAATGATGAAGATACCAGATATTTTGCTGGAATGTATCTGTGGCATTATACAAACTTTGGTATGGATCTGGCGCTATTCTATGATCAGCAAATCCAATTGGTCGTGTCAATGCTACTGATCTCTGTTGTATTATTACATGCCTTAAGTTCTGGATGGTTAAAACACAATCATCTGTTTATCTGGTTGAATTTTTCTGGAGGGATTGAGAAAATCTGAGACATTTTGGGGATGGCTGGATGGTGCAGAGATTGGGATTGGGCTAACAGGGCTTGGAGTCCTGTTTTCATTCCTTGGTATTATCCTCTTTTTTGACAAAGGTCTTCTTCCAATGGGAAATGTAAGCCTCTGTTTGTCTGTAAGTGTTTTTGTCTCACTAGCCATACACAACGTTATCAAAACTAACCATAGTATGAACATATAACCCACCAATTTGATGTGGATGTGATTTTCAGATTCTTTTTATTGCAAGGGTCACTTACAATTGTCTGGAAGTCAACCTTTCCTTCTTCCTAAAGCGTCACAACTACAAGGTGCTGTTGCATTTCATTTCACTGGTGAAGGATATTATGCTTTTTTCTTGTTGTATATATGCTTTATATATGTAGGAATACTCCCAGCAGTCTTTTTCTTGCACATATATGTAGCCTTCTAATTGGTGTTTTTCAAAGTGTATTTGTGGAGTTTTCTCTGGAGTTTTGTTGATATGTATGTGTAGCCTGTTCAGGGCAGTTCCTGCTGTTGTAGTCATGCTTGGGATGGGATTTTATGCAGGGGTCCATATCATTTGCAGTAGGCTTCTGCCTGGTGCTGTGGGGTTGGGCTGTTGTGGGGATGCTGGTGCAGGCTTATGGCTTTATTGTTCTCTTCAGGTAGCCACACCTTATTTGGGCAATACATTGGGACTAGATCACCCAAGATGCATCTGGTGATGGTCTACCTGTGCTGTCTATCTACGATATAGATTCCTTTCTCATACCACATTGACTATTTTGGCATGGGGTTCTTGACAGTGGTGGTATTTCTGTATAGAGTGCAGTTTTGGGTTGGTTTCTTCAGCAGCCTTTCCTATTGGCAGTAAGAGTTCTTTATCCTGATTTCTCTTAATCCAAACACTCCTTGCTAGTAGTGCTATCGGGCAAGAGTTCCATCCTACAGACTGTTGTTAGGCTCACCATACAGCTAGGTCAACTTATTTATTGACCAATGAAGCCCTCCAGTTCTTGATTTCTTCCACAGTTCTTTGTCATGTGGTTTTATGTGCATTCTGAGATATCATCTAATTGATGAGAGGCTCTTGGGATGTTTGTCCATGATGTAGTGGTTTTTTTACTGGTTGCGGGAGTGAAGGGTGCCAGTTTGATGCACCATAGTCCTGGCAGCCAACTAGGCCCAAAGGTTCTGTTTGTGTCTATCCCTCCTAATTTGGGTCTGCTTGTGTGTAAAAATGGACAAAATCTTAGTTTAGCTTCTAATGTTAAGAGTACCACAACCTGTGGATACTCCATTTTTATTTGTCCTAGAGGCTGCAAGTCAGTTTCTTTTGACAGAAGAATCTCTTGTGATTGCTTAAAGGTAATAATTTTGGATGGCTGTGCGCAACACAGCAACAATCAATGTCCAAGTCCATTCCCTTGCACCTTTGAATCTGGAACTTCATCCTTTTTCATGATATCAATGGAAATAAGTGAGTCTAGATATATGGTCTGATATCAGTCTTGATTTACTCAATTCAGGGACTCCATACATAGATAGAGGGCATGTGCAGTTGATGGCATTAAGCCTTACACCCAGGGCAGGACCTGTATACAGACATGGCATTGTATGAGGCAGTATTTTTGTATTACACTGCTTTTGTATGTGGGAGTTGAACTGTGGATGTAGACTATTTCACCTGCTAGTAGTGTTTGAGAACCTCTGTTGCATCTTCGATCAGCACATCCTCAAAGACTCTGCAGTTGAAAACAGGACAAAAGTCAGTATCACACTGCTGCAGCAAAGAGGAACTTTCAAACCAGTGGTTTTTTGTGTCAATTTTCTGTTGTAGGCAAAGTGATGATCATCTGTCTGAAGATTTAGCCAATTTCACTACAAGCTAAATATGAAAGTAAAAATGTTTAAACATCCACCTATAATTTTGGCTACCTACTTGAACCATGTCTAGAAATTGGGAGATTTTGTTGAATTCTGGCTATTGAATATCTCAAAAAGCACTGGATTTTAGGACTTTTTTTCTTTTTCTTTTTGGCTCCATGTACCCAGCAAAAAAACCTTTTTAAAACATAAATAGCAGAGAATAGCTTGTGCATTTGAAGGGTGTGTATAACGAAGAATGCAGCCTATGTAGTGCCCTGACGTCCTGATTGCACGTCGAGTGGAAATCCATCACCGGGGATCAAGGACCATAAAAAACATAACGTGTGCATACATTAAGACTGGCAAAAGGATTCCTACAGGGTGTAACGGTATTCGTCATTGCTATCCTGAGATTGCAGCAATTATACTCTGAGATGATCAACAAACACAGAGTTGGAATTAATTCCAGCTGCGAAGTCTTCAGCACTTTCAATTTTTTCTGATACGCAAATCTCTCATTTTTGGAAATAAAATATGGATGGCATAATTGGTTTTAAATGCGGAGAGATGGTGCACAGTGTACACCCTATGTAGTTTAGATGACAATTATTTCAAAATAGGGTATGCTGGTAAGCGATCGAACTAATTATGACCTACATGTTTAGAAGTCTAGGTAGAATATTGACTACCTATGTTTTGTTAAATTTTAGACCAATAATTTCAAAAATCAGAATTGAATATTTTTCTGTCATGGTTTTCACCAGTGTTGGGCAGTTTTTTAAGTTGGCAGTGGTTATTTGCAGGTTTTTAGATCAGATATATAGGCATATATTCGATGGTTCCCATTTTGCTAAACTTTTATCCCTGCCTTCAACCCACACTTTCTGAAATCATTCTTGTCTCTTGTTATGAACTAATGACCTCACTTTTCTAGAATCCGACCTCAACTTCACCTCAACACTTGAAAACAAGGTTCTTTGTAAAAACTTAACATGCAATAAGTTTGAAAAATACCTTGAGTTTTTTAGGTTTTTAAAAAGAAAGAAAAACATGAAAATTGCTTGTTTCTTTTTTTTTTGGTGAGGTTTTTTCAAAGAAACTCAATGTTGCAAAATATGAAAATTGCTTGCATTTTGTCAAAGGTTAAAAGAAACCAAACTTTTGCAAAACATAAAAGTCGTCTAAATTTTTTGTTGTCTTTCAAAAATGCCTAATCCATTTTTGTTTTTTTTTTAAAAAGCTTTTGAGTTTTTGATTTTAAGTTTTTTGTTTCTTGCAATGGAGAAAGCAAGATGACTAAACATTCAACACTCAACATCACAATTTTTTTTAGCTCCTTGAATGTGACCTTAGAATGGCAATAGACATCATTTTTCCCTATGGATTTTCTCATTTGTTCAATCTTTATTCAAATATGGCGATGGTGGTGCATTAGAGGCATTAGATGAGATTAAGAAAATAAAAAACCTTTCAATATGTTGTGTGTGTGTGTTTTTTTTTCTATTGTTTTGTTGTTTTTCATGTGTTTTGTGTGTGTGTTTGTTCTTTAAAGCTTTGTCAACAACCTCAAGGTGTGCCATGCAATTGTAGGTGCTTTGCATTTCACTTTTGCTACCACCCCTTGCGCATATTTGTCGTTTGTTCGCCTTTTAAAATCATTGTTACTTGCAACTCACTTTCAATATTCCCCCCATTTCTTTGGTACAACTATCATGGAATTTCCAATTCCAAACACCTTTAGAATGTAAACTAAACTCAATGACCTTTGTGTTGGTGTTGGGCGTTTGATAGGGTGTAATTGTAACAACATTGTGAATAGATTAGAATAGGAGACCCTGTTTGAAGCTTTATTTGAGGCCTTGTCTAACTTTGGCATTGATGATCTTATAGTGCAAGAGGTTGTTGAAGAACTTGAAAAAGCATGCAAAGCTTTTGAAGTTTCATCAAAGGACTTCTCACACTTGGGCCTTCTTCAAAATGAACAATAATCAACTTCTTGATTTGGGGCAAAGTCAAATAAGGAGATGCATTGTTTATCACAATGACATAGTTTGGCCTTTAAGATTTTGGCCTTGTTTTTAAGATGTTACAAAGGCCTATTGCTTATGAAAAGGCTAATGAGCCATTCCACCAATATGGGCATTGATTTGAACTTTTTTTTAATCTTGTTCAATTTTAATTTTGATGTGGATCATTGAAGCTTTTCTTCATAGTTGCTTTGTATTTTCGATTTTGAATTTTTAGTGTAAATGCTTTGGTTGAATGAAAATGCATTTGAACTATTCTTGCTATTTCTTGTCCATGGCTAATTTTAGAGATATGTGTAATTTTAGTGCTTGTTGAAAGTGAGGATTGAAAACATTGTGTTATTGTTCTTTTTTTTTGTTAAAAAGAAAGAACTATTTGATTTAAAAAGTCTTTGTAATTAAGTGCATATTTTTAAAAATCGTATTAAAGATCGAAGCTCACAATTGAAATAACTGAATTTGACCCATATGATACCAATTGGATGCTTTGCCTGAGAATTGGGACCAATATTGATAGGTTTCTTCAAAAACCTCGACTAAAGGATTGGTCCATCAATCTAAAACCAAACTTGTTTGGTTAAGGACTTTGCCTAGAAACCATTTCATCTAATTGGCATTTTTTTCTCAAAAAACCGAACTACTCTTCAGATCTTCTAAACCCTTGGTTCTTACAAATCTTTAATTTTTAGAAAACTAAAACCAATTTGTTTTTTGAAATCTTTTTCTTTGGGAAGAACTGAAATTGACCAGTTACATAAATTCTGAAAAGTCAACTACCGTGAACCAGTGGTTCTTTGAAAAAGCAAAGAACTACCAAACACTTGTTTTCACTTGTTATTTAGTCAAGTTAATATACATCTCTTGTGTTGTGTCCAGTTATGATACTGAAAGGTGAATGTTCCTTTCTCCAACATAGTTTCTTCCTGAATATGAGATACAACTTCACCCATCTATACCTCTTTTGTACCTGAAGAGAATGTTATGCTGTGTCTCAGGTCCACACCCCCCCTACACCTCACATATATTATGGTAAGACAAATCAATTCTCAAACCTCAAAAAGGGTTGCAATGAAATGATAGAATGCCAACTTGCAAGCAGTTGATGAAATAAACCTGAATAATTTAGTCCACGTGCCAGAGCCTCTATGCTTTGGTTGCCAGGAAATTTCTTTGCTGTCACATAGACTGGATACATCTTTAGGCACTAGGTATATATTTATGAAATCCCAGAGAAATTCCACAACAACAATTTAATTGTAACTAAAAAATGACTAAGGATTCTGGTTAACATGGATGACCAAAGAGGTGAGAACCCAAATGGGATATGGCACTTCCTATGCCCAAACCACACTGACAGCATCTCAGAGATGGAGACATTGACCTGTGCAAAGCTTGTGCTATGTAACCAGGTGAAACAACAAATTCAAATATCCTTACAAGATATTCATTGCAGACAGTTGGACATTCATTCTACAATTGAAGACATTGTTAAGGCTAGAGGCTACGGTTATATGAAGGTCATCATTTCTTAACTGTCAATCACCAGTACAAGAAAAATTACTTTCACACAAGTTTAAGGGGCGAGTGCTCTTCAAAAGATACACCTTTCCAAAATACACTTTTCCAAAAGATGAGTACCAGACCATAGCCACACTTGTATCGAGTGAATGCATCAAAATATAGTAGACCCTTGATTTTAGCATGTGCTTACATGGTTCAACAATTTATCAATTGCACTTCCTTCAGCAGAGACCTATCCGATTACAATCTGCAAAGGAATAAAAGCTTCCCACAATAGGTTGTCTTGACTGGTTGATTACAAGCTTGGTACACGCTCTGCTGTGCCTTGCAGCACTGTCAGCAAGTTGTTTCCAAAAGGGTCGCTCAAGTGAGCAGCCAAGTTCTCCACAGGACCCTGTCCAGTAACATAGGCCTGAATGAAAAATCCAAGCATGGAGAACATGGCAAGTCTTCCATTCTTTATCTCCTTAACCTTCAATAATGCGAACTGATCTGGGTCATTTGCCAGGCCAAGTGGGTCAAAGGCACCACCTGGGTGAAGTCTGTCCAAGTCCTGAGAAATACACCCAATTGTCAGATGTAAGATGAAGTTTTGCATACTCAATTGCATCATTGACATAAAGCAGTCATTTTTGAAAAGGAAGATTGTCCAGAGCAAGCTCCTGCAAGCAGCACTCTGAAGGGCTTTGAATGACATACTGATCCAAGGGGAGATTTATTGGTGGATCTGTAATACTCTGCTCCTCCAACAAGAATGACTTCAGCAATCACAGCAGCTGCCAGGTTTACAGGAATGCTTGCACCGAAGTAGCTCAAAGTGTTGCCATCTAACAGGAGAGCTCCAGTCTGTGGGACATTGATTGTCAAACAGTTCAGACAAACAGAAATATCTTGACAAGTGGCCAGCCATAGCTACTTGCTGAAGTACCAATGTGTATACACAATATTTCAGCCACATGATTTACTTTACAATTTGACTCCATACAAATCAACAAAATACCTTGAACCAGACGGCCTCTGGACCACAAACAGCACCAGACCTGTTGAATGCCTCAGGGAGTACAAATCCAGCAGCGCCAAGCATGGCCCACCGGGCATGGATAAGCTCATATGCCTGATACCTGCAGCAGCCATCAGCAAGAATGTGAGCAAACAGCACTTACTACATAACCCAAAAACTAGAATATTTTACAGACAAATGGTTGAGGACTGAGGATTCTCTGAGGATTCTCACTTGTCAAAGTCAGATGGCTTCTTGCTTAGGCCGAAGGGATCAAAACCATAACTGCACACAGAAAGGTCGAGAAATGGTTACAAGCACTCTGCATTGCCGAAGGAGCGTAAACTGCAGAAAGAAGAAATGCAACATAGCTTTGGCAAAGAAATAATGAGGAAAATTTTGTCTTACTCGCCCGGGACTTCTCCAGTCAAGTATTCTGGAATGTCGGACTTGTCCAGAAGACCTTCAGGAAGGTATATTCTGCGGTCAGGGCCTGCATACCAAAGTCAGACACTAGCGGGCCAATACCATGAGATCAACACTGCCCAACCCGCATCTCCTGTTTGCAACGTTGAAATCTATCAATCTGTTATATCGAAAAGCTTGATAGCTGTGAAATCGATGATGGTACTGTAACTCCAATACATACAAGAACTGGAAGAGAATTTCTCATGTGCACATTTTTCATCCTAGTCATGGGACACATGGAACAGACCAGAAAGCGCATTTGAGACAGAGAACGAGTGAAGAATACAGAAGAAGCTAGTGCCACATACCATACCACTTGGCGAGCTCTTCATTGGTGGGCCTGTTAACCTTTGCGACAGCCTTCTGGGCGGCCTTCTTCACAGGCGCAGCGACCTTCTTCACAGGCGCAGCGACCTTCTTCACAGGCGCAGCGACCTTCTTCGTCCCATTCCTCGCTGTAGCTCCGCTGTTACAAATCGCTTGACCCAGAAACTCGGCCTGGCCTACTGCAGCACACCCTGCCATGGCTGCCATTCCTCTTTAGTAAGCTGTGTAGCAATGTGCTGCACTATTCCCCTGTGCATAAAACTCCGGACGCAGAATAGCGCAGTTATGAAAATAATGACAAGCGAAAACAACACCCAAGTAGATGAGAGCCCGTGTTATCTGGTCAACATTGCTGGCTGGCAGAATGCAGGAAAACCATAGGCGTGGAAATGCTCCGATCTGCATAGCCGGGCAATCTCCTATTACCCAATCAGAAACATGCAATCTCCTATTGCCCAATGAAAGAGCCGTGTCTCCCATCTTCCTCTCGACACCTTTTGCATTTCATAGTGCACCGTCGGATACGGTGGACCGATTTCCGAACAGTGTAGGGAATGCGGGTCAGGTGGAGAGTATGTGGGCTCCCGTGGATCTGCCACCTACCTCTTACCGGATTCAAACTTTTGAAGGTTTTGGTTCATTATTTTTCTGTGTGTCATTGATTTTTGTGACATTGTCCTTAACGCACAACAAGGGTAGCCTCGAGATCCCTTCTAGTGCACCCTACAATAGTTTCATAGGCAAACATGTCATGCATAGTTCATAAGAATATGGTGGACATGTTGAAGGTTGGTTCCTCCCTGAATCGCCCAACATTCTGCACATTAATTTTGACCTCCCATGACTTAAGCTCCTTGACTAAAGGTTCTTGATATGTATCAAAATGTTAGATCTTGTCACTAACATTAGGCTTATTATTATCAATGACAACATCATAAATTGTTTCTTTGTGATGAACCATGGTGGTATTATAGTTCATTACAATCACATGCCATGTTGACTAGAGTGATTGTTTTTCACCAAATGGTTTGACCCCATTTGGTGCCATACCCAAATGTACATGATAAGGCTCCATGCCAAATTTAGGCCACCATGTCTCCACAAAGTTCTATTTGTTGGAGTCTATTACATGCTTTACAAGCCATCTTGGTTATGATTGTGATGATGCCACAACATCAACTTCGCTTGGGATGGAGTGATATACATTCATTGTAATCAAAGATCAAGTGAAAATGCAAAAGCATTTGCTTTATCACTCTTCATTTCCCAACCATTTTGTACTTGGGCTTTTGACAATATAAACATCATTCAGCTTTAAAATGAAATCCCATCAAACAACATACAATCATTTCCACAAATGTCAATATAACTATATGTTCAACTCAACTTCTTCAACATGTTTAAGCCCTCTTACTCCAATCTTGGTAAGCTATTACAAGTAGGCAATACATTTTTCTTTATGAAGACCAACAATTTGGTGATGAATGCATTTGATGTGTTGTGTGTTTGGTAACAATTCCAGATCGATAGAATCACACATTAGATAAAGTGGAGTTCTCATTAGGTGGGTTTTGGACATTTCCTTAAACTCCTCATACCCAAGTCTGGTGGCCCCATCTTCATGTGACATTGCCATTACATCTTCTTTTTCATTTGTCAAGCTGCATATCATCATCATTGTTGCCTGGTCAAGTAACTTCGTTCATGTTTTGCATGTCTTCCATCTCATTATTGTGTTCATTAATATCTACCTTACAAGAGGACCTTCCTTCAAGCACATGTGATTGTGCAAGTGTATCACATCTTGCACCCTCACATTTCCATCCATGTGGGTTGTTCCAGTAAATTTTGAATTGGCAATAAGGTGAAAGCCCACTACAATGATATCATTTTGAACCTTTTTATTTAGTGTCACAATATATAGAATATAATTATTTCAAAAATATGGTGTATTTGATTAGAGGTTTAATTTGTGATGTTTAGCCTTTAGAATTATGAATTTCACATAGCTAATGTTATTTAATATTACATTAAAAAATCTAATCATTTAGATTCAAAGAATCATGTACATGTATTTATGGTCTTGACAAGTATAATATACTCATTTTCCATTTCAAAATGCACCAATATTTGGTTAAATTAAGTGTTTGAAATGGATTTTATATTTTGGCCCAGCTCAAAACTAAAGTTTGATGCCTTCCATTTTAAAGTGATTATTTCTCAAATTTTAATTTAACATATATTTATGATCAACATTTTCAAAAAAAATCATTTATGAATTAAAAATGATCAAAATTTTCAATTGGTTCACAAACATGATTCAAATTATGTGAAATTGCACATGAAATAAATATTACAATTTTAATGAAAGATAAAATTTAATTTCAATTTATATACATATATATATACAACTATATTCCCACCCACCATAATATACATTAAAATTTTAATTTCTATTCTACTTTCTTGCTCAAATTATGTTTTGTCAAAATGTGCAAAAATATTGTCAAACTCTTTAGTTTTGACATGGTTCATTTAGCCCTTCCAAGAGGCGAGCGTTTATAAAGTAAAATGCTGGCTCCTGCGCTGCGGAAGGACCCTTCAGGAGCCAGCATTTTTGCTTTAGGAAATGCCTGCCTTGTTTTTTTATCTCCCGGGGTATTCGAGGAATAAAATCAAGAACAAAAACCAGACCATACTTGGTAAAGCCCTCCGCTGCCCGCAGCAGGCTTTGCCAGAATCGGGTTCGCCTCAGCTCCCCGTCGCCTGGCCTGGGTCCTGACACCTTTCCCTAGATGTTAAAAATCTCAAATACGGAAAAAGCGACGTGGACGCACTAGTGGCCGGTATTTGTCGTAGAGACGTGGACGCACTAGAGGCCCGTATGTTGCAGACGCCATAAGCAGCCTCCTCGACAAGAGTTTCTTTGGCAGTCCACCGCCGAAGTACGCGATTTGTTGTGAAATTCGAAATTTCAAGCCAGATTGAAAATTCTGGAGTCGGTGCACTTCTGTGCGAGAGACAGCGAGAGACAGAGAGATGACTATGGCGGTGACACCACGATGGTTTGCACCATTTCTGGTTGCGAACTCCGGATTGGCAGGAGCACAAGAAGTCAGACCAGCGAAGAGCCGCGGAAGACCGTGCTCGAGTGGCAGGCGAGCCTCGCAGATCTTATGTAGTAGTCTGGATTCGATCGATGTGTATGTGGGCACACTGCGGCTGATCGTGAGCCCAGGCCCCGCCCAGTGGGCTACGCAAGCCGCTTACGCAGCTGGCCTGGCTGGTGACCTCCTGCACTACATCACCATTCTTCATCCGCGTACTCTTGGCAGCCCTGTATGTCTGCTGTCTCTCTCCCGCTCCCGGGCGTGTCTAGCGGAGCTTAAATTCTCTTGGATGCTTCTGCTATTTTGCTGATTATGGGATCCACTGAAGCAGGACAGCCACATCGTGCTAAGCAAAGGTTTTTCAACATAGAAAATTGCAATAGGTTACATGCTTGAATTGCTATGTTATTTGGTCGATTCTTCAGTCAATCGCCGTGATGATCCAAAAGTAAAGAAACAAAAACGTCGTGGTAGGACTAATACGCTCGCCTTGGACTGTCATGTGTTTCAAACCTCGCAATGGAAGATGAGATCAGTAACCACATATTTGGCATGATTGGGGCGTCGGTATGGAGAGTGTGAACTCTTGTAGTACACGTGGTAATGGAGACAAGATGGTTACACAACTTTTTCCAGGGGCCCCCAATTTAACGGGGGTGAAGGGATCCCGTGGCTTTTGTGACTTGGTTGACATATCTTGTGCAAGAAGGATATATCAACCTTGTAATGGATCCCATGGCTTCCATTGGCTGATGTGTACAAGAAAGTTTCTATGAACAAGAATTGCTGAGATAGCATGTGCGTTTATGCTGTGAATAAGAATTCCTAAACAGAGTGTGTTTCAGTGTACAGTGATGGACTTTCAGCCACAGAATCCTGAGGATCCACTTGTTGCTCTAGCAGCCTTAATGGGGCATGGCATTCCTGGTGTGTTTGTCCTTTCTGGCAGTTGTTCTTTTTATCTGCATCTTTTGCCTTAACTTGATGGTGCAGGGTTTTGCAATGACATTGAAATCTGGGACCTGGCCATCATAGTTTTTGACAATATGGAAGTTGAAAAGAAAACTTATTCCAGAGCCAGTGCAGGACTCACAACCACTTAAGGTCAACTGGTGAAGGTTGAAATAATGAGCAAAAGTTGCAAAGTTGATTTTGTCTCATTCCTTGAGATGGTTGCAATGCACCTCTCATTCGACTACTCACCCACCCATCTAAAGAATTAGCAAAACTTGATGAATGGTATGTGATGGAAGCAGGAGTAGTGCAGGAGAGAACAATACCAAAGCTGCAAGTGAAGAACTGTTGGTGGGTAGGGACAACAAAACCAGAAAGGAATCTGGAGAGTGCGCAAGAGTTTAACAGAGGTTGGTGTTGTGAACTCGTACTGGGAGTACATGACTGTCGCCACTACACTCTGGGTACCCTCTCCTTCTTGCAGAACTATGTTTCCTGAATCATTTGTAACTGGACAGGCCATTCTGCAAGAGAGCTACAGACACATATGAGTGGGTAAGTCATTTCTAATTGGATTATTGTTAAAATTCCTCAAACATTACTCATAGGAAATTGACATAACCTTTTAAACAGGTCACAGTAGAGAGTTGAGCACAAAAACATATTGTGTTGCACAAGTGCTCACCACCATTGTCAGTGATACCTATACTTAAAAGCTCAAATGTCTGAAGGAAAGACAAGGACAACTCAAGGTCTTTTTGAAATGCATGATGGGTTAGGTTGTTATAAGCTGCAAGAAATAATTCAGTCAAGCTTCACCAATATTGAAAGTCCAACTTGTGGTATGTGCAATGTTTAGCAGAATTCTGGTTCATGACAGAAAACAGTTGTCTGTTTGTGACCAGCTCTTGTGGAATATTTGACTGGCAAAAGCAATGTTCTATCTGACATTAAAGAATTGAGGAGCATTGCGAAGACTCTGACGTAGTTCCCAACAACCTTGAGATGGCAAGCCTGCAGCTGCTTCATTTTTTTGGTGAGTTTTCTGTCCTGACCTTCCAGTTTTGTAAGACAACTAAAGATCACAATCGCCACTGAGGCATACTGATACTTTGTGGAGAAATTGCCCAGTGTCACCTTGATGCAGTTTGAATTATGTCTGATAGGTGTTGATTTCTGTCCATGCATTGATTAGTTCTTGTATGCCCTTATCTTTAACCCTACTTTCTCTCCTGTTATTGTTGTTGATGCCCACAGGATGGACCTTCAGTTTCTTGATACATCTTCATCAAGCACAAAGATTCTTATGGACTGGTTAAGTTGCAGAAAAGTGTTTGCTGTCGACTCCAATTCATCTGGGGCATGGAGGCCAAAGGTGCTGTAAGCATCAGCAAAGCACATCCTTCAAAGTGACTCTGTAATCTAATAAGACATGTGACTATGGATTGTAGCATTTTTATGCTGAGTCACTTCTGCTAAAGTGCAAATTGTTTTAACTTTGATACTCTCATGGTGTGGTTGATCAAGAGTTCAGTAATTCTAGAGTTCATAGACTAAAATTTTTGTCTGGATTGTGCCAAAAGCTAAAACTCAAGATACTGAGACTGATATTGTGAAATTCAGAAACAAAAATAGGAAACCTCTTGATTTCTATTGACACCGGAATTATGGATAATGAAAATTGATAGAGGACAGTGCATTTTCCCAAGAGCATGTATTAGACAATAGAGTTTGATGGCTTTAATCAGGCGTGCATGTAGCAACAGCTGGTTCAAACTGGTTGGATACTCGAATGCAATCTCAACCAAATTAAATACTGTAACAACAACAAATTGCAACTTCTAGTGCTTTCATAGGTCATTCGTAGGAAGTCTGTCAAATGATATGTGCTTGGGAAAGAGCACTGGTGATTATTTGTTGTGCCAAGAATAGAGGACACTCCAAGATGTGAATTCTTCTTCAGGAGGTTAAAAGTCAGTACTTACCTTTTTCTCATGGTTCTGTCCTGCAGCACTACTCTAACCCCTTGGCAGATATTTAGAATCACAATCACCCACAATCACTCAACTCTGCATGTCATTCTGCAAAACCAAAGAAAACATGTCATTCAAGTCAATGCTTCAGTAAAAACAGTTCTATTTTCTGCAAGGAAGATTCAACAAATGTATCCAATAAAACCAGCAGAAAGAGAGGACAGTAGAGTAAAAGCAAGAAAAGAGGGTTTCTGACATTCACCTCTTTACAGCTGCAACCCATATTGCTGTTTGAATTGCAACTTTAAGATGGAAAGAAAGGTCTGCTTTACTGCCAAATATCAGTGGGTTGCCACTACCATGGTCATATTGCCCCCACTGCTAGTTTTCCTCTTGCTCCTCCTCCTTTTACCTACAGCTTCCTTCACACTAGGTAGTCTCCAGGCATCTCCATCACTCTTGACGCCAGCTACCTCTGAACATAATTTTTTTAATCAAAAGTCATGGTCCTACCTTAAGTTAAGAGTGTGAAATCTTGAATATCACCAGGCACATCTAGCACATCCAATAGGTTCCTTTGCCCAATATTAGGGAAGCAAGGTACCAGTGGGTACCCTCCTCAAGTGGCAAGAGACCTGCCACAGAGTGGGAGGTAAACAAGAAGGCCGAGAGAGATCAGGCAGCCCAGACCCCTAGGGCAGTACCTTCTACTGTAGGCAGCAGGTAACTAGAGTACAGTCACCTCCCAAGACAGCAACGCCTAGCGAGAGAGTGGAGCTAGAAAGACAGGTGCACTCCCCCCTAAAAATACCAGCATGTGGGATATTCCCTCCAGCAAACGGTAGGCAAGCACAGGCTCCACCCACAGAATCCCCTATCCTTGCTCAAGCGAATGTTTTCAATGTACTGAGTGACTTGGATGAGGAGCGTCCCATTGGGAGTTTCAGGCAAGGCGGTACAACCTCTAGAGCACCATCTCCCTCATCCGCTATGGGAGGACTGCAACACCCTACAGAACCACCACCTTAGATGGTAAGATCTACCGAAATTGATTCTAATGAAATTCGGTTGGATGATATTTTAAAAGATGAGGAGATGGAGGTACAGACAGCCTGGGAGGACAGCAATCTGGCAACCCTGGAGGTAATGGAAGAAGGGGCTACTGTGGCCCCACAGGAGGGAAGAGGAGGGACCTGAACTGGCCCAACCCACCATGCAAGGAAGAATAGAGGGGGAAAGGCAGGGCTGGAGTGAACCAGCAACCACCAATGCACCAGTTGAGGATGAGGCCGTTGAAGCCGTTTTGGGGATGAACCAAAAACAAATCCTCCCTGCCCGCAGGTATTGTTTTTTTCCGCCTCTTATCTGCCCCAAAATTTTCCTCTCCTACCTACCTCCCTCCCACCTACCTCCGCCCTCCTATTTACGTCTCCCCCCTCCTACCACCCCCCTCCTACTTCCCACCTACCTCCCCCCTCGTACATGCCACCTCCTACCTCTCACTCCATCGCTAGAGCTCGGGAGCAATCGAGCATGAGCGGGAGGGGAGGCACTTTTGGAGCTGGAACACCTGCCATTGTTGGAGTTGGAGCGCCTGCCATTGTTGGAGCTGGAGTGCCTGCCACTATTGTAGTGGGAGCTGAGCTGCCATTGTTGGAGCTAGAGCGCCTGCCACTATT
>Ga0209208_10001425_pt1 | contig 33643 bp, 42 predicted proteins | sample S1TSphfallax_3_FD_187694 | JGI IMG/M metagenome (GOLD analysis project Ga0209208, IMG submission 187694) | Host-associated microbial communities from peat moss isolated from Minnesota, USA - S1T2_Fd - Sphagnum fallax MG (SPAdes) (version 2) | ecosystem: Host-associated > Plants > Peat moss >...
TTTGCCCCTATTATCGCAAAACAATCTCATTTCTACAAGACCATAACATCATGTGTAAAAAAAAGATCTACCATAAAAACACATAATCTAGATTACTTTAATTTGTACCATTTTAAAACCAATATCAAAACCAATATTGAAACCAATTATTTAAATTTATTCAATAACAACAATATCCAAAATGCAAAACCATAAATTTTCGTGCAATGTACTACACTTTCTCTTGCTTGGTGTGATGCATTAATTTAGGACAACATATAGAGGAAAATCCAACTAAAAACCCCAAGGTACATGCAAGTATCTTGGAATTACAATGGAAAGGTACACAAGTAGACTTTTTACCTCTTGTCATCTCGATTGGATCCACCATTGAGTATCAACATATATCAATATTGTTTGCACACAAAGACCTTATTAAATTACAATTCGAGAACACTATAATGTCCATGGACATAACTCAAGTGTAAAGATTGGAATCAGATTGTGAAACTGAGTGAGAAATATTCAATTACCAGACCCTGCAAAATCCTAAACCCTGCACCTGAAACCCTAATCCTGACGTTTTCACACGAAGTTCCAACATTTAGGTCTGCAAGGCAAATTTGGAACAAAAATGGCCTTTCCAATGTTAAAAAGGGAAAATAATTTTTGAACAGAGGAATGTTATACCTATCAGCCTGTAGAGCTTACTGATGTGTAAAATGCTTGGGATTGAAAATTATTACATGTGATGTTTTTTATAGGGGAAGTTCCGCCCTTAGGGAATTTCACCTTGGGATTCAATGGTGGAGTCCAAGGGCTAGGCAAAAATGCATTAACAAGAGGACCTCCCTAGCATAACAACCAAGCTAAATAATAAATTTTACACCTAATTTCTGTTTGATCTAGATTTTACACCATTATTTCCTTCGACCAAGGATCTTACACTATAATTCTCCACTTACCCCATCAGCATGATTTTACAGCATATAAATGCCTTCATTTAATGAATTAAAAATAATGTCCAAATTTGTTATGTACTAGAGAGCAGGCTGGCTAAAGCTGACTCCTCATCCTGTGCATCTTAGTCCTGATTCCTCATAACAAGTCCATGGCTGAGCCTATAGGCACACTAGGAGCCAGCATTGGCTCGAGCCAGCCCACTCCATGGCCCTTATGGCAGGGGATCCTTGTTTAAAGCCAGCAAATACAAACGTACTCAGGCAGATTTGGCCTTATTAACGAGTCTCCAAGAGTCACTCAAGCAGGTTTGGCCCCATCTGATGACTTTAGTTTGCATATTTTGCAAGGGCATATGACCACAAGGAGTCCAAACCTGTACCCTTAAACCCTAAACCTAATAAGACAGCCCTGCCTTTGTTGTAATGAGGTCATAATTCACTTTTCAATCCAGCTATCTTAAACGAAATAATAGAAAGATGGAATCTCTTGAAACCAGGCCATAACTGATACATCTCCAGTCAAGGAAGGTAGGAAAATTAACACAAAAGATTTATGCATCCTTACATTGATTGTATACAAATTGGGCACAAGAAGTTTACCACTGTCATGGTTCACATCCAAAGTTTCTATATGTGACAACGAAGATACAATAAAGTTTTCCCTAAAGTCAGGCGATTAGGGACGAGAACCGCCAGTTTCAGCATAATAGGCCATCTAACACGTAACTGGGAATGAAATTTTATAAAACTAAATAACCGGGACCCAAACTAAATTTTCCACCAATTTTGGTGGTGAACTGAGATTCATCCCCTCTTTTCTTTTTCCTGAGCGCCTCCACTGCTGCTACACATTTTCACTACTCCTACCTGTACAACTACTTATAATTAAATGCTGAGTTTCAGCATTTCATACTGAGATCTAATAAAATTTCCTTATTTGGAGATACCCCTGAAAGTGGGATAAGGGGTGAAAGAGAGGTGACTTTACGGATAAGTTTAATGATCAGAGAGCTTGACCAAGGAGATTGCCCCAGAGCAATCAGATGAGGGAATTAGAGGGTCTGAAAGAGTGTAACTTACTGGTACTGTACATCTCATGCATGCTCGCAACTCCGTGACTTGTGTCACAATCAATGTGTGACTTTAAACATTTGTGATCAACTGAGAAGCATGTGGGATCTATTGATCTTCTGAACAACAACCAGAAAGTGCAAGAACTGTCTAGTTGTACAAATAATAGAAGATTGACATTCATAGTGAAGACAATACACAACATGAGGCCAAAGATGGAAGACAAATCAAAACGTTACACGATGGCAACATCCTAGGTCATATACAAGCTGATGTGCAGTATGCCCAGATGGGCTTATTTGAGCCCTGTACCAGAAATGCAGGTGCCCTCCTCTTACATTCTAAAGGAGCCCATGACAGGCACATAGGTGGTACCAAGAGAATCCAAACTTCAACCTTCCGATAAGTTGTATAAAACTCATCATAGTATCTCCACTAGGTTTGCTGAGCTGCAGTACTGAAAATTGGTTGTTTGAATCTAACAATCAGAAGGTGCTTTGGAAAGAAACAAAATTCTGACCTTTCACCTTCATTGTGATGAAAACAGAGATGCAGGAGATAACTTTACATCATATGGTCTTGCTCCTTAGTCAATGGTGGGCAGATACAAATGAGAGGCAGTCATATTGTAGATTCGATGCTCGCCCTTCTTCCTTCAACACTTGGTGCAATTCATTTTTCTGTCAAACAGGCATCCCTATAGTTAGTCAATTTCCGTTAAAACTACTTGACCTGCAAAGATGATTGAAAGATCAAAGAGCTTAAACAAAGGATGCAACATCAAAAGTTTGCCAATTTACAGGCCCCAACAATGAGAGGTACCTGGCCAAATGAGGCCTGAAAGATATGAGATGCAGGGTGCAAGCTTGGGATGATACTCTCCTCCTCAACATGTCCTTTTGCAGGTGGATACTGATCAAACAGATAATTCAATCTCAGTCCCCTAAATGATCAATTGACCACTAGCTCACCTAAAATAACAGAGAGGCTTTTTGGCAACTGTCAATCTCCCATGAAGGGGAATCTAACAAAATCTTTCTATCATAAATCCCACTATATGATTCAGAGCCTGAATTTTTGGAATACTTTGTGAAAGGTTGCATCACCACAGGTACCTATTACCCGTAACCACAAAATATTAAGGAGAATGCTGTCACCTGGACGTGGTGTCAAGAGAAACTTTAAATATTCAAGGAAAGCACATCAGCTGAACGAACCCACACATTCATTCTATCATAAGTTTCAACAATAGAGATGAGAGTGTTACTCACTCAGTATCCATGTAATAGACCAGTGATTCCATGGCTAATGCTTCCAATATGTCACAAATTGACAAAGGACTAACTTGAAGTTCTACTACTGTATTCCCAGTTTTTTTCTTTTCACTGTGCAACATGCTTACTCTCTCCACATCCCTTCTCCACATCTGTTGGATGTGTGCTGATTGCATTTGGAAATTTCCACTTAAAAACTTCTTTCTTATTATCATTAAGTTGGTTATGCACCCCACAGTATTGTGGCCCTTAATACATCACCACTTTATGTGTAGTCCTTCATGTATCTTTCACTATATTTCACCTGACTCTACTCACACCCACCCATTTAACTTGTCATTCCACTCAGAATATGTGATGACGGCTTACATGTCATCTAACCAATGCACTACTCTGATTTTGGTTCACATTAATTCTCCTTAATCTCATACACTTTAGTCCTGCACCCAGTTGTCTACTCTTATTATGTTTCCCCTTGCCAGCTTCTCAATGCATGCCCACATAAATGTGAACTTATTTTTGCTAGCACTGTACATACGTAAATTCCATCCCTCCTTACACTCATAAATTATAGCCTTTGCAGACCCAGTTCCTACTTTTGTTATCTGCATTAGCCCTCTCCCTTACAGAAACTTTGTTCTTTACCAAACACAGTTGTGTTTTAAATAAGTTGCATAGCTCAAGCTTTCCAGCCCAAGTGCTCTGTTTCGTGTTTCTTCTAGGTTATTTTTCTGAGCTCATCAATATAAGAGCCCCTTTTGCGGGCTTTTCACTCCTCATGGAGGGGTGCCTGAGCAAGACAAGGGGCTGTTGGCTAATTTAAAGAGAGGATAAAAGGTGGGGGAAAAAGAACAGAAGTTGTGCTATGCCTTTCTTGAATACAAGACCTATCCAAAAGTATGGTTCACTCCCTCTTGCAGGAGAGCATAAGAGAAAGAGCAATTTGTCACCTGAGATTTTTGTCCAAAAAGGCTCTTCAGTGAAATACTCTTGCCTGTGATGACACCCACAAAAGCAGAAACACAGAATAAGTGACTTGTTGGTGACAAAGCTTCACACTTTCAGAAACTTGACTTTCTTACCAGTAAGCAAGTCAAGAAGTAGGCGAAAGAATTCCAAGTCATTGCCTCTAGAGCTAACGGAAGGAAAGCAGATTTGGTTGGTACAGTGCCACACACCACTCTTCTGGTACATCACATCACTGTAAAGCTTCTCCAATTCTTTGGATGCAACTCCCATTATCTGTGCATTTACATTCTCCTGTCATGAGAATATTTCCATAGACAATATTGTTTCTGTTTCTCATATTCTGCAACAAAATAGTTGAGCAATACCGGACCTTGGATTCTGTCTCATACATTCATAAGCACCTTGCACTTCATAGAACTCAGATGCACACTAGAGTAATTGGTATTCTGATTGCCTTTCCATTTGATTATTTGCTTATCTATGTCTGGTTACCAGGAATGGCATGCTCAAGGAAATCACAACCACTGATAATGAAAGGTGCAATACAGAGATAGACGTGCAAATAGCCCAAAGAACAACATTATGGCCCACAAATGATTATATTGCAGTGTGTAACCTTAGCTTTGACCAAATTACAATGAACCTAAATCTAATACATATTGGTACCATCACATATTCACAATACAAGCTGTGAAGTCTCCATACTTGCAAATTGAGGCAACTGAGTACAAACAGAGAGAGGACCTCTTCAAGGTCAAAGGAGATGTAGACCTTACATGCTCATCCTGGGCATCATTTGATCTCTTGATAGCACATTGTTTTCCAGAAATACACAAAATTGGAACACTTTTTTGTATAAAATGTGGAAGCTCAACAACCACTCCAGTATTTGGAAAACTTACATCATTTGGAGTCAAATTTGATCTCTGTGTCACACCACCTTCTGGTAGGGGATCATCTTGATGGATTCGCTCCTCTGTCCTGGCCACAACATGTGCTACATAGCCCTGCTGTATACCTCTCATATTTGCATACCTGTGCACAACATGAGATAAAAGACAGGCAGAACTCTGTTAAAAGCTTCACTATTTCTTCTCTCTGGCAGAGTTAACAAGGAAAAGACAGCCAGGAAATTCATAAACATTGAGCCTCTAAAGAGTTCATTATTGGTAAACGATTCCTTTGGTAAACATAGAGATATAGGTAAGGACTCTGCATTCTCCTCATATTAAATGAGAGGACAAAAGATGATAGGAAGCAACTATAACAAGTACTCCAAGACACATCTGCCAGAGGGACCAATGAACATCATGCAAAAGGAATTCATACCTGTAAGAGTGGATATCCTTCCTTGTTCCATGTTCTGTAAGGTACTTAGCATTAGCCCCCCAAAGGCTGGTTTGTTCCTGAAGAGTGCTACTAGGGTGTGACAACATATCCTCCCTCATCTCCTCTTTACACTTTGATTTTCGCTCCATTCTCATCATAGGCAGTCTTGTGTCAGAATCTAGAGTGCCAGGGTTCTGTGCCAGCTGCCCCACATCCTTGATCTTATGCATGTACCTGATTCCACAATGATGTGATTTTCTGTGAGAATGGAGTCTACATAAAACTTTTCACAAAATTTCATCCTTGGCAAGGCACTGCACATTGCACAGTGCTCTAATCTTATCCTCATTTGAGATTTTGATTGAGGTTACCTGTTCTTAGGGTCAGTGCTTTGAGCTTCTGGAGGTGAAGCCAGTTCAGGTTCTGATACTGAAACTCTTGTTCGGAGAGGGAGATCCAAATTGTTGCATTGGAGAACATCGATGTCCTTCCCTTTTCTCCCAGCTTGGTTTGGGCTGCTTGCCTTATGCAATGCCTGAAGTTCTGGAGAATTCTTGACCTCCAGTGGCACCCCTCCTTTGATCAAGTCTTGCTGAAGTATTGATTCCAGATCACTACAATGGCCATGAGAGCCATCTCGGGAAGAATTTGGGGATGACATTGCCCCGTAGCTGAAAACATGGCTCTTGGTATTTCTGTTGCTTCTCTGTGGATATAAACAACTTCTTTGAAATGACTACATGCCTCATTTAGCCCTGAACAGCTTTGTGCAATATGGTCTGGATTCATGCTGGGCATTTTGGAGGAATAAACTGGCTAATGAATTATGTGATGTTATTGCCCTGCAAGGTGTTTGAGCTTATTGTTGCATGAATTGTAGAGTTGATTATACAAGAAACTGCTTAGCCATACAAACCGTTGTCATCTTGGAAGACACATGATTATTGTTGGTCGGTTTGTTGATCCTGGAGAGCTTGCTCTGCAACTCAGGCTCCAGGTGTGAATGCACCACTGGCTTCACCTGCCCAACAACATTGAATCAGTCATGCTGAATGCCACATTTGTTGCTCTTATTGTGTAGGGAAAAAGGTGAAGAATAAGATATGGAGGCCACAAGCATTCATGACTGCAGCAAAATCATTTGTTGCATATCAAATTCTTAGCTCTTAAGCAGTTCTTCAGCGTTACCATTCACCAACCTTGGACCAGTCAACTTTTCGTGGTGACATGACAACAGACTTGCGCCGCAGAAACTTGTGTTTGCAGACAACTGCACTCTGAACAAATTCACTTTGTGCTTCATCAATGGGCAGTGACCTTCCCCTGCATCCTGCCTGTTCTTCCTGTACCTTCTTTGTCTCTGACCTGTTTTTGGGCATGGATGTCAAGACTTCTGAAACAAATCTATTGAAATCTCACTGTTTGATTGCTCTGCTAAGGATTGCCTGCATTTGGGACCTGGACTTGTACAAGTGATATAAGCCCATATCTAAATGTGAAATGACAAGAAAACAAATTGAAAATTAGTCAAGCTTCATACTTCTTACTATAAGGTTGTGGTGTAAACCACTCATAACTTGAGTAACACTGAAGATTCCTTACTTGCTGAGGACTGATGGGTGGAGTCCATTTTTCCCAAAGTTTCGATCTTGGCCACCATGGAGAGGCCTTGGAGGTTTTGGTGAAGAGCCTGGGTGGGAGTGAGATGGGGAGAAGTACCAGTGGAACTTGCCAATGTTGGTTGCTTGGTTGGGGGAAGTGTCTAAGCATCTCCCCTTGAGAGCAGATGCTTCTGAGAGCTTTTTGATCAATGTTGCCAAAGAAATCTTGCTTTGCCTTGTTGTGCTTGGTAGTAGGGCCCTTCCTCGCACAAAGGGAGCTTCTGTCTCTGAAGATTCCAGAAACACATTTGCAAATCACACAGAATACAAAGCACAAAGTATGAAAGCATGCACTAAATCTCAGACAAACAAAACATCCCAGGAGTAGAACTTTCTCTCTTCAGTTTCCCAACTTGTGGCAATCTTGAACTTTTCCATAGTGATATGTAGACCCACTGAAAATGACCTTTTGCTTGTAGCTCACTTAGCTGCCAACCTGCCCCAGGCCCAACTAAGGGGCATGGAATGATTGTACTTGACTATTCTCTTAGGCTGGGGATTCTACCACTCTGCTATGATCAACTGGTGAACAGCAGATCAACAATTTTCAACTCATGTAGGACTTACTGCACACAGAAATCAGGGTAGAACAGCAGCTTACGATTCAGGACAGTACTAAGTTGTAGTACTTTGTGCTGGAGCTGTCGATAGAGTTGTGGAATAAAGTGTGGTGATGATTCATCAGCTGTTTCATGAGACATTTGGACTAGAAGCGCCTGTATTTCCTGCTGAGAAATAATGAGCCTCAATATTTGCAGGAAAATAAATACAAAACAATCGTGGCCTTTCTTCATAGAAATGAGATAGTGAAGTTCCTAGCTTGGGAAAAACCTCATGGAAAATCTCCCTGACAAATTGACCTACAAAAAGAACAACAATAGTCATAATATTATGACAAATGCCTAGAACACCAAAAATGCTCTCAAATGTCAAATCGACTGTGCTCTGTCCCACTGTCAACAGGAGCTCAAAGACCACATGGTAGAAAGCATCACTGCACAAGAATCCAAGAGAGAGCAGAACATTTAGAGGAAGAAAGAATTTGATGGACCTTGATTTCCATGGTGATGGTCTGTGTTTGCCGCATCTTAAGACGACGTCGTACCTTTGCTCCCTTTGTGGCTGCTTGAATGCACTCTATTGACTTCACAAACCATTCTGCCAGCCCAGTAAACTGGTTCCATTAGCGAACTGAAATACAAATGCCTTATCATTCAGAAAATGGTGTGTCCCAACTGATGGCCTTGATAGAAAACATATCAGGACCTGTGCAATAATTGACCTTAGTCATCTGCATATATGATGCATAGAGTGTCCAGTAGAATGACATTGTCTCTTCACAATAAAACCACCCACAATCTCAGACCACCCTACATCACAGCTGTTGGAGTTTATTCAACTGAATAGCACTCACCAAATGAGGGTACAGGAAGATGCCTGCTAATATATCTCTGCTTGATCATACTGTAGAACTCCTGTTCATGCAATTTTCAGTCAATTCAGTTCTCAAACCCAAGCATATTGATTAATAATAGTCACATAGTATCTCCATTTCCAAAATGGTTATGTTGAAAACAACAACAATATTTGACATGCTTCTTGGAGAGTAGGCAAACTTCTTCATCCCATTCTAGTACATTATGTCATACACATGTAAATGAGCATCATGGTGTGTCATATCTGAAGCATTTTTAGTGCTGTTGTAGATGAAGATGTCTGACTAGGAAAAACATTTAGTGTTGATATGTCATCACATAGGACACAGAAGTCAGGTCACAAACATTAATAGTGTTTGGAGGCTGCTTAATTGTAGGCTGTTTTCCTCTCTTTCTCCACAAGAAGGTCCGCCATGCCCGTTGAATGACATGAACAGCCCTTTTCACTGACAAATACCAGCACTTTACCACATGGCCTCGACAAAATGACTGCACAACCAGCCAACAAACTATTGTAGGCATACTGATATCCTCATCACTTTTGTTTCTAAGCAATGCAACAGAATTTGATGGCCATATGTAGGTCAAGTCTTATGGTTGTTCAAGGCAAAAGATGGATGGGCTACATATGCTTTCTGGCAATCAGCAAAGGGGATTGTACCTGAAGAGTGGTTGCAGCCCGTTGCAGTTTGCAACAATGCAAGTTCCCCTGCCAAAAGGGCACATCTAACATCAAATGGCCAGTGGTCAAGCCAAGCTGCTGAGTTGAGGGTCTGATATCCTGAACAACGGCCGCACCATGGCTGCCCTCCAGCCCCAATCTCTGATTTGCAAACAGGTGTAACAGGCAAAGCATTAGACTGTTTTGAATTATAGTGAAAAGTGAGTTGCTCAAAAGCTCCATCTCATCAATCTGTTGCAACTACTTAATGGCCCACACAAAACCTTACCTACATAAACAGCATTGGCAGCAAACAATGAAGATGAGAAATGTCATATGTTCCAAATTGATCACTCAGCACCCTCATCAATGCTCAGACATCCCCTTTCTTGGATCCTTTGTTGGACAGAAAACACACCAGGTACAGATAGGGATCTACCAGCGCCATGGAGGGGCTTGCTTTGATGGAGGCCCACTGTGGAGTCTGTGGGGCTGCCATAACTTGCCACCTAGTGTCTAATCCCCTCTGCGTAGTAAGAATGTCAATTCTCCATAACCTCTATAAGCTCTTTTGATCCACCAAAAGAGCGTGCGTGGCAAAATTTGGAGTGACTTGTGCATGGGCCTTGGAACTTCCAATGTAGATTAATGTCTCCCATATTCAACTCATGGCAAAGTTATCAAGACGATGCAAATTAATTTGTTAAGCATGGGTCTCCTAGTCTTCCTCTATTCTTTGTGACGGGGAAATTATGACCACTATTTAGGCAATGAGCTCACAATTAGGAAATCATTTGTATGTAAACTACTAGTTGTGAGGAGCTATAGATGAACAATACACCCAATTTCACTTGAGCAGACATGAGTATAGAGACCCAAGGATTAGATACCTGTGAATTGGGTCTTGCCACAGTGATCTGCAAGAGATGAGTAGATGGTCTATCTATCAAGGTAGTTCACAAGCAGGCTTTGAGCTCACCAGAATCTGGGTGCCAGCTTGTCCATGCACTGTAGGTGAATCATCTGTTGAGTACAAGGATGTGTCCGAGAATTGGCTTGAGGTGTTGGAGTTTGGCCTTGCATGCTGCATGCTGCATCTTGCATCCTCTGGACCTTCTCTTGAGGATTGCCTACTGCAAAGCTGGTTTTGCCACAAGGAGGTGACATCCTGCATACTTTCCTATAAGGAAAATTTGTGCACATAATGTGAAGTGTGAGAAGCCAAAAATAAAGATACTGATAGATATTAGGTTCCATCAACATTGGAGAACCAGGATAGATTGGAGTACTTTTCTGTATGAACACTAGTGACCATATGGCAAGCTGGTGCACAGAGAAACAAAATACTGAATGATCTCACAGTCTGTCCACAAATCAGAAGAACAAATAGATTCAATGATGAGGTATCTGTCTGGAACCCAAAAACAAAAAGAGACTCGTGCAATTGCAATTCCTAACCTTCAAACTAGATTGTCGAAGCTGGCATATAAGTTCCAATTCCTCCTGTGACAGCCACAGTACCGGGTGCTGCTTTGAGTCATGAGAGCATGTGCTTGCAGTCAGAGCCTCTTGTTTCTGGGGAGACAAACTCTTAGCAGGAAACTGCTCAGGAGGGAGCTGAGATGGAGGAGGGCATGCACATGGCAATGACGGTACAGTGAGTTGTGTTTGCCAAATGTTGTCTGCTTCTTTATGACCGTGAGATTTCTTTAGTGGAATGTAACTTCCTGAAGACTTAAGAAACACTGACTGTGATCCATTGCCAACAGTGTTTTCAACAGAACATGGTCCATAACACTGATGGTGTAAATCTGTAGATAGCCCTGAGACAGGAAACAAACAATGTGTCACAGAACATTGTACAAGTAAAATGGCAAGCTGAATTTCAACGAATTAGTTCATTGCTCAAAAAGGCATAGGCATGCTTTGGGAATTTAATCAACATAGAGAAAACTGGGTAGGCACATTCTTTGAAGTTTACCATTCAAAGGTCTTTGAGGCTGTGGGTGGCAGATGGAAGATGGCCACTTGTTTGTTTGCAGTGAAGCTGGCTGCACAGTTGGAGAAGGCTGTTTCTCAACTGGGGCTTTGTCCTGATGGATATGACCATCAAGACCACCCACTAAACTCAGACTCTCAACCTTGTGTGTGGAACAAAGCCTTTCAGTGACATCTTGCAATGATCCAATGGCAGAACAGTTTGGCAAGAGAGAAGCAACTGGAAGCTTGCAGCAGGAAGAGGCATTAGGTTCATAAGGCCTATGCAATCCCACAGTCTGTTCATGTGGTCCACAGCCTGAAGGCTTTGGAGTCGCAAAGCTCTGTATGTAAGAGTGGTTATGGAGATCATTTTTTTTCGCAAAGAATTTCTCAAGGAAAACTTGCTCTTGTGGGGACTCTTCAAGGGAATGATCAGTCCATCGGACTTGGCTGCTGTGAGAATTGATTGGCTTGTCATCCAGATGTGCTTTAGCATCACTGAGGCTGCCATTTTGATGCACAACCCCTGAAGTCCCGTGATTAACATTTTTGGTAGTCTCCACAGTACCACTGCAGCATTGAGGAGGATCCCATGAGGAAGCTGTACAATTTGAGTGTAAAAGTAGCGAACCATGGCTGGTGCATTCATCCTTCAGGGAAGTACTTGGCAAGAACATGTTATTCTTATCCTGGTCTGGTATGAAAGGGTGCTGCTGCCGTGCACTGAGAGCATTGTGTGAAGGCACAAACCTGTGCAATACACATCCATTCCTCCAGTAGTATGCACACCAGAAACAGCTTTTCTCCACAAGCAATCTCACCAGACTTTGAGGCTCCAGAACAATTTAGGGTCTCTCCTATGTGAAGCTGACAAGAAAAAGCTTCAGGTTCATGGCTTTCCTTACCTTGCAGCTTCATGAGAAGGACAACCCAAGGTGTTGCCTGATGCACTCTCTGCTGCCAGATTGTCAGACATTGTTCTCTTGCCTTGATACAGTTCCAGATCTGATTGTGTCTGGGTGCTCTGACTTTCAAGAGGCAGATGAGCGTCAGTCTCAACCCAAAGTAATGAGAAGAATAACCAGAACAAGGGGAGGAAAGGAAATGAATAACTATACCAAGAGAAGGAATGAGTCAATTTACACCTTGTAAGGAATGGAAACAATTCTATACTTAATGTTGGTCACCTGGAGTTGTGCCTCATAATTATCAAGCTTTGACAGAACAAAGAGCTGTGGGCTCTGCAGCTTTTGCTGAGGAGAGATCTCCATTCCTTGCTGTGTCTCTTCACCATTGCTTGGACAAACTTCAAAGACTTGATTTTCCTGGAAGTTCATTGTCCCTGTGTGCCTAATTTTCTGAGCATCTGCTATGTCTCCTTCAATGCTTCCTTTGAGCTGCTCGGAGATGCCCAAAGCAAGGTCAGCCAGATTGCTCAAATGTGTTCCAACATGTCCACACACAATTTTCCAAGATTTCAATATAAAACTTCTTCCAGAGAAGTTATCTTCTGAACATGAAGCCGTTTACCTACAGATGATCCAATGCAAAACATCACACAACTTAGCAACACAATCAAATATACCTTTGTGTCTTCTGTTTGACGTATCTGCTTGGCTGTTCCTCTCTTCCAGTTCTGCATCAACCAACCATTCCTGAGGCCATTCTTCATCCGTAGAACTATGGGTATCTTCCTTCGTCGGGTTGCATGGGGTTCTTTGCAGCTGTGACTTTCATCTTTTGCAACTAGCTTCTGAACCCCTCCCCAGTGAGGTACATAATTAATCTGTTTCGCACACAGTCATAGACACTCAAGCACAAGCCTCTGATTTAAGAAAGGGACTGACCTCAAGAAAATACATAAGCTCTTGCTGCTGAGAATCTCAACTGTGAGAAGCAATCTTTCAAATATGTCTGATCTTCATCCAAAGGAAAGGACAAGATGCTTACATCTTGGAGGAGAAAATCCAACCCTTTATGAACAAGAGATGGTCTCTCTGTGAGTTTCATATCAAGACTCATACACTTCTTTTTCTCTGCACCAAACTCCCATTGCAACATTTTGTCTGACTGCTTTAGTTCCTGCAATGACCAACAAATTTTCTGAGAACCTGGAACTTGGATTAGTTCTGTTCAGACTTTGACCACTGCATTGACATTCTCTTCAGAGAGTGAGAAGCTGCACCTCTTGCTGCAATTGTGTTGTCAGGCTCTTTGACCACATTTGATTTGCAGAAGTTGTACCATTAATAGCATGCTCTTCAGCTTCTTGCACTACTTCGATATGATTGCAAGGACACTGAACTGCTTCTGGCTCATAGATCTCATGATACATATCCTTCTGGAGGAGCGGGCTATGTGCAGACTGAGTTTTACTGCTCTTTACCTTCAGATGTTGGTGGAATAGTCTATCATCTTCATGTTCATTCAGAAGTCTAATAGGAAAGTGTGGAATCCTTCCTTCCTGGATTGACAGGTACTGGCAGAAGAGATCCTCAGAGCTGCTCACACTCTGAGTATTTGCTCCACCTGTTCCCCAGACATTTCGCCGAAAGTATGTCTTTGACAAGCTTTGCAAAACAGAACGCCGATCTTTCTTGAAGTTGGTGCAATGCTGAGCATGATCTGGAACGCCTCTCTCTACCTCAGTATCAGTGTCTTCCTTTGCATCTTCTTTTTTGAATGCTACAAGGTCCAGTGCAGTACCTGGGCATTCTCTCACAAGCTGCAATGATGAACAAGTTCACAGTGAATCTCAGATCACCTATGTCAGGTGCACTGGTGGATCGTATGAAGACTTTACAAACAATACAGGAGAAACTGGGGCCAAAAGGCCTCTGGGTCAACATATATGGACATGGTTTCACCTTCTTACAAGTCCTCCCCTTGTGGAAGCCAGATTCATGGTCAGTTGATGACCTCGTTAATGATGATCTTCTTTCACACTGGGAATCAGCCTCACTGTCATCAAGCTTAATTCCTGAGAACTGCCCAGACTGTTGAGCACAACTCACCAACCTGAGAGTCCCTGTCACTTGAGTATGAGTACAACAACTTTGTGAAACAATGCTCAATGCATTGATGCAATTCACAGCTTTACACAGGAAGTTGTTTCCAAACAAAATCCTATTTGGTATATATAACAGATAGATATCCAACCAGTCCCATGGGACCAAAAGCTGATGCATGAATCCCAGAAAACAGAAGGGATAAAAAAGTGAGGATGCTCCCTCCTGTCATATTAAAGAAACACTTACAGTGATGCTGGCTCAAGGGCTTGGATGAAGAGGCCATTCGTTTGAAGTGGGCCTGTGTCTGAATGACCAAGGTTGATGATCCCCTTCCCAATATCACCAGAACTGGAAGTTTCTGTCGTAGATTTCCTTGGTGCCTTGGAACCCATATGGCCAGCATATGCCTTGTCCAGGAATGGCAATGTATCCTCTTGTGGTACTAACTGCGGCACACTGTCTCCATGCTCTATGTTGCACCCTTTGAAATTGAAAATGTGTGACTCTGAAGACATTGCATTTTGCACCTTCTGTCCATCCCTTGTCTCTTGCTCATTATAATCCAGGGCAGAACCTTCTTCTTCCACCAGAGATGGATTGCTATCATCAGATTGTACCTGAAAGGAAGAATGATCCACTGGGTGAAGACAAATGGATCTGTGTGGCGAGTCCAACAATTTTGTAAGCCTTAATAGGCGGAAAAAAATATAACTCCTTACTAAAAAGTGTCATCTACACCTCCTCAACACATCAAGAGATGTGACACTAACAGCTGCAATACATGGGACTTGATAGACAAAAATCCACCAACAAAACAACCAAATTCAAGATTACCTTGTGTTGGAGTCACACAACACAATTTTGTTGCACTGTCTTTTCTTTTCTAGAGAGACTGAGTTCACAAATTTCTTTAACACAGCTATCGGCAAAAAGTTCAATGCAGTGTGCTTGTCTACATCATGCTTACATTTACCTGGTTGATCAAGAAAGAGGTAGCTGATACAGGGTGAGCATTGAGCTCTTGCATACTGTTGTGAAGACCACTGTCTTGTCTTGAACAAGCCAACGGTTCGATCTTGTGTTCTGCAGAACCATACCACTGCACCACTTTGGATGCAAAGCTCTGGTCCTCTGTGGACAGAGAGCTTTCTTTGGTGCCATTCAGTTTGCTGTGACCAAATTTCAAAGCACCATTGTCAACACTTGCTTCTGCTCCTCGTACACCACTCCACAAAGCAGAGTCAAGTGCCTCATTGAAGGTTTCATCCTCTGACATGCTTCTTTCTGGAGGTTCAATGGTCAGCATGGTGGATTCAACATAAGGAGAAAGGAAGCCCACTGCCTTCAAGCAAGGAAACTCCAAATTCGCATGCTTAGTATCGGATTGCAAGTGCTGTACTAAATGCTTCTGTCTTACTGGAAACTTTGCTTCGTGAGTGTGCTCTGTTGTTGATGCTCCAGTTTTGAATGAGATGAAGCTGCAGGCCAGAGGTCGGGTGAGGAACTCCATCTCCTCCCTTTTGGGCCATTCTCTCCCTTTTTTTGGGTCCGCTTGTGCTCCTTGACCTTCTTGCGCCCTCTGACCATTTGCGCCTTCTGCAATGGTTCTTTCACGTTCATTGACACGGGTGCTTGCAAAGGAAAAGAGGTCTGATTGCATGTCTTTCTCTGATTGCCTTGTATCCTTGTATCCCTCGCTCAACTCAGGAAGCAATTCGGATGGTCCGTCTAAGCAACCTGCTCTTGCTTCTTCCTGTTTTGATTTTGGTACCTGACTTTCTTCTTCCTCAATCGAATATCGAGCATCTGGTGGTATACTAGAGTCCGATCTTTCTTTGGCCTCCACATTTTCCTCACCATGATGATCAAAAGCTTTTGTTTTCTCATCAGTTGCAATTATTTCTTCCTTGTGTTCGCGTCGTTCTCGGGGCTGCCACACCTCAGGAAACATCAAGCTCTCACGCATCTCACGCATCTCATGATCCATCATCTTTCCCCTCTCTAAAACTACAGTTGGTGGAATTGCCGGTTCTTGAACAAGCTTCGACCTTGGCGATTCCGTGGTCCCAGCACTAGTGCTTGCAAAGGTGAATACAGTTCCTTCATAGGAGGAATCCAAGAAGCTTGCGGTATTTTCAAGAATGTTGTTCCGCTTCGTTGGTTCGAGGTCTTTCCATTCCTCCATCAAGCAGCCTTATCAGATTTGCAGCAGCAGCAGCAGCATTCAGGGAGATTTACTGCAACAATCTTTTCGCCTTCAATCTATCTGAAATGGCAACTGAAAGAAGACAAGTGATCCGCATCCAAGAACTTAACGTCTCCGATCAACTACTAGATGCTGAACAGCAATTACAAAATCACAACAAGTCGCAGACTTTATGCATCGCACACATATATCAAAAGAAACACCGCAACAACACATCAGAACAGTTAATATATTTGGAAAAGCTCGGATCTTGCGCAGCAATGGTGCCAAAATTACCTGAAGGCACTCTTGTAGCACAAGAAAGATTCTGAAACACCGGAAGGTTACACTGTTTTTGCTTGAAAATGGTCTATCTTGATTAACAACAGGAGCCATATTAAGCCATTCAAGAACTGCAACAGCTTCCCAGAGTTCCGCAGCATTGAACAATGCGAGAAATGCAAGAACTCCCAGCACAAGCAAGCAAGAAAGATTCAAGCGTCAAATGGAAAAGCACAAAGAAAAATCGTGTTTTGAAACTAGCAGGAGAAGTGGATAGTAATAATTTGTCTGGAGAATTCCCTTTCCAAGTGGAGGCATACGACAAGACAAGCCCGTGAGCATGTCGAGGCATGTGCAGGCATAGGTTCCAAAGCCCAGCCACAACAAACGCAACGGCAACCGTTCCGCCCTGTCCCGCCTCGGTGGTCTCTCTCTCGCTCTCTTACCCCGGGCACATGAAGCGAATCCAGGCTTTTTGCTACGGTAGATGGGCACGGGCTCAGGTCTCGTTCTCGCTCTCTCTCTCGCTCTCTTACCCCGGGCACGAGGCAAATGCAGGCTTTTTGCTACGGTAGATGGGCGTGGGCTCAGGGGCTGTGCAACGATGCAGACATGCAGACCCAATTTGTAGTCTTTCATGGTCTGCCCTTTTTTGGGTCTTTATTTTTCGTGTGGGAGAACACTATCAGGGAACGGAGGGGAACTTCGGCCGAGACTGGGCAGCGGAGCGTTGCTCATCGCACTTCGGCTTTCGAGGGTCGAGCTCGAGTACCATTCTCACTGCTAAGCTTCCATAGTTTTTGGATTCAGGGGGGATGGGAAAGAAAGATATGCATGAATTACACTTGTGGGTGTGTGAGATCTCTTGGCGATTTGTTCCGAATCTTCTCTCCATACGATTCTCAACACTTGCGAGAAATTTTCAGAGGCTGTGAGGGGTGTAGTAGATCAATGGATACACAGTGTTTACAGATCTCTACGGCAGGCACCCCTCTTGCTACGATCTACAGCAGTACTACTACAGATATTTATTAAGTCATGGAAAGTGGAAAAAGTCTCGTGTGATCAGCAGACTGAAGGGCATGACAATCAGTATGGTTGCTCGGAAATCAATTAAGGCATGGTGATTTCTTCTCCTTATCCTTTGTCTGTTGTTGCCATGCATATGTAAACAAGATGCATAAAAAATTTGGATTCCTGAGCGTTTACTGATTAGGGTTCAAAGCATTAGTTTGCAAATGCCAGAGTCAAATTCTCAACTGCTGAGGAGAACTCTCTAAAAATGCACTAGTACATTCCCTGGTCTAAGAAGTATAATGGAAGAGAATGACCTATTGAATGTCTTCTGATGTGATAGTGCTGAGAACTATAGTTTTCAGTTCTAAACAAGTTATCATTACAATCATGACTCTGCCAGGAGAAAGATATGGAAGCAGTAAATGTGAAGCATCAGAGAGAGCTTGAAGCTGCTGCTACAAGAGAATGTCAGACTTGAGGAATTTTTGTAGACCTTAAAAGTGCCTTCACTTCTTTGTGAACTGGAGTTGGTCTTGTGTTCTCCAATTAACTTGATTTGTTAAGTGGGAACAATGCCATTTGGTTCTGACAATACTGGGCTGCTCTCAGGAAACTGAGCTGAGTGCACAGATCAACCATAAAGAGACAAAGGTTGAGGTCTTCATAGCAAAATGATACACTCTCCAAAGTCTTAGTTGTATGTTGACTCCTACCCTATGAACAGAGGACAACTTTCAATTCAGGTGCACAGTTTGTGTGAAATCCAAGGTACCAACTCTCAATTGTCCAGACAAAAACCTCTGTATGTTAATGTTCAGACATTATCAAATAGCCGCAAAGAGCTACAGTCAGAAAAGGATGCAGGTGTCAATATGGCTGAATGGGATGCACAGGACCTGAAGGGTCAGCTGGAAGAACTTAGGTCACATCACACAACAACTTTGGGCCAACTTGTAAGCTCCAGCACTCACTTTGAGAGAAGAGAAGGACAAAAATTAGAAATATGTGAAGCTCCTGTTTGAGATCACCAAAGCTCCCAAGGCCTTTATTGGTGTACAGATGAGTCTTGTACAAAGTGTACTTCTGATATGCTGGTCATAGGAGACAAAATGCACTGTTAAGAGGATTTCATACACTTGTCCCTGGGATTGCAGATACTCACTCTGTGTTAATGTAATGCAGATGGAGACAGTGACTACAGGCACTGCAGTATGCTTCTGTGCCTGCAATAGTGCAGTAGGAACAAATCCCTCCCACTTGTACATCTTTCAGGGTACCACATCTCTAGAGGTTACCTCTTCTTATGCGCCCATGAATGTCTTCTGTCTCACTGTTTATTTGTTTGTCTTCTCTTTCCTAACTGGGCATGGCATTTTACACCACAAGGCCCATGGCCAGCATTTGTGAAAACATACTACTGTGCGGTCACTGATTAGAGGAGGTCATCATGCCTGCTTCAGCGACCTGAATAATGCTCGGCTTGCTGCAAAGCCTAATTGCATTATTCTCCTCTGTGACTTCAAATTTGCAGATGGATGTCTATATATTGAAGAGAAATAGCTCATGTTTTTCTATTGTTACAGGTTGGTTTGTCAACACATGCCAAGAGCACATTGAGGTGCTGAAGTATTGCATTGGAATACAGGAGAAGCAGGCCCATGTAGTGCCAGTTTGTAGTAAAATAAGAATATATTCTTCTGCTGTTACAAATCCTGGAAGATGGACAAGTAAATGCAAATGCTATCCACATGAAATGTGTGATGAACGTATGCCAAAACATAATTGATTCTGGTGCAGTGTTATTGCAACTCCTGCACAGTGGTGCACATTTGTAAGGAAAGCAGTTTGCATGGCTCACAGGCCTGGTATGTATCATGGGCATCTCAATCTTAGCACTTTCACTAAGGAAGACCAAGGAAGACCAATAACATAACCTCATTGTCATAAGCTGCATGTTCCCAAAATACCTTCTGTTAACTGCCAATCCAGATAATGCAGCTTTCTGGAATGACTCATGGCACAGTGCTAATCACACTCGTCATGGAGCAAGTGGCTTTTAGAGTACTCCAAGATCTTTGACAATGCAGCCACTGCAAAACCGTACTTCCTGGCATTAACTGAGTGCCATTTCCTCCTGCATTCAAATGATTTGCTCCAGGTGTTTTTCTGGAGTGAAAGTTCATGGTCCATATCATTGTCCTTAGTTACTGGATGTGTGTTGCACTCTAGGTGTAGAGGAAGTTCCCTTATATTCAACACAGAAAAAAAATTTAATGGGTTTTTAACATAAACAAATAAGCACAAGGGGAATAAAAGCATGACCTAAAATGATGAATAGACAAATTTTGAATTGGAACATAGGAACCCCAAATGATGCAAACCTCCATATTTCCAGAACTTGAGCTATTATAATACCCAACTGTCCCTTTGAGACATGACATATAACAAGGTGAATGTAAGATACATTGGCACATTTTTGAACTTAAAGCAATCTTCTGTTAAGAGAACACTTCTTGAGGCAGGTGAGAAAAGCAGAGAGATAAAATGGGGAGAGCCACAAAAGGACCTGATAACCAGGAAAGGTGGCAAAGGTAAAACTTGCAGTACTCAGCCTGGTGTATGAAAAATTCATAACATGGGCATTGCAGAAGCCAGCTTGATATAATAATGCAATTGAAAAATGTCCAAAAGACAAGCCAATTGAGAGGCCTACCTACAGGACCACCATAGACATCCACTATTTTACTCAAAGACAAGTTGCCTGAAGAAAGAGCCAAGTGTGTAAGCATAGGTACCCTAATCTGCTCGTGATTGGCCAGCACGAGAAGACAAGATGATTCCCACAATAAGTCCATATAGAGCCAGTGCCTCAGCAAAGATGAGGATGAGGATCATACCAACAAACAGCTTGGGTTGCTGTGCATTTGCTCTGTACAAGGACAAACTCAAAAATGTCAGCTACCTTAGAGCAGTCTTACATGGCCATGCACTCTCTATTGTGTGAACATGAGCCTATCCTTGGTAATCATGATACAAATCCTTCACAAAATCTCCTCACCCAGGGACTTCATTAACTTTAGGTAATATAAAAGGTGGCCAGAAACCTGTCGAAATATCAAAAAGAAATAAGAAATATGGATGGAAGTGGAAGGGAGACAAACCTGACACCAGCATCACCAACAATACCAATAGCCATGCCAGCTGAGAGACCAGCCAAGCCACAAGACAAGCCTGATGAAAGATGTGAATAGCCATCAAACACATAGTAGGGCTTTGACTTTGGGTTGATTCCAGTACTGATAATCACTGCAATAATGAGGCCATAGATACCCAACACTCCTGCCATGACTACAGGCACAATTGACTTCATCACAAGCTCTGGCCGCATAACACCCATGGAGGCCACTCCTACACCACTCTTTGCTGTCCCATAAGCAGCTCCCATGCCTGAAAACAAAGCAATTAGTTTCCTAATCTTTGTCAAATACAGTAAATGTGTAGGACAGCTATACATCCATTCACATATCTTCAAATGCTCTTACTTTCTACTGTGTTTACCTGACCAGCAATTCAATCACTTTCAGGATACTACTGGCATGTGGCACTTAGCTCTGCCCTAAACCATCCCCATAAGCAAGTACAAAAGAGGCCCTAGGAATCACCATAACTGGTTATACATCATGTACTCATGTTCCTATCTACAGCTGAAAGCCTGTACATGTGGCTCTCAATTGGACTCAGCAAAAAAATCTGATTCTCTTCTTCCATGCAAAAGGTGTGAGTCATGTTCTGTTAAAAAATAAAAGAGTTGGAAAAAGCAAAAGTCTTTTAAATTCATGGACACCAATGTAAGACCTAAATCTACTACATGGTCCTTGCCAGTTTTCATGCTATGCTAGAATGGTTTCTGCAGGACTATAAATAATACAACAGGGATGAAAACAGAGGCCCTTGTGGCTATTCTCACTTTCACCTTGGCACAGAAAGACACTGAACAGAGGATACTGGTAAAAAAGCAGATGACACTAATATGTTAACGATGTGTGTGCTGCTGGACACAAAAGAAAAGGTCAAGAGATGAACCTCTCTGATGGGTCAACAATAACTGATCTTCTCATAAACACTATTGATGTCAAGATAGAATGCATAGAAGACCTAATCTGTGCAGCACCGCGGATCCGAGAAAGAGACGTACACGAGAAGACAAGAGCAGCTGCAGCTCCAATGAAGCCGAAGAAAGGAGCAATCTCATCGCCGCTGAAAACTGTCGACATCTTGTGACCCGATTATAGCATGCCCCAAGCAGATCGGATTCGATTTCAAAACCTGCAAGACAAGAATCTGTTCATCCTCAGAGACCGCTGCGAGAAGGCCTCATGGCAGACTACTATCTAGCACACCGAGGTGACAAACGCTGCTAGAGCTCTATTGTTCGGATCTTCAACATGGAACCTGAACAAAGCTAAAATCCAATTTGAGTCACAGTCCAAGAATAAGCGGATCATGCCTCCTTAATGCTGCACAGCAAGAAGGCTAAAAACACTTTAAAGCACTCTCTTCTCAAAAGCTCCTCACAGATGTCAGAAGCCAGATCCGGGGTTGTTGAACAAGATGGAAACACAACCGCAGCACAACAATCAAGACAGATGAATCGCAGAACAAGCCCGAATAAAAGGACAACAACTCTACACTTGAAAACAAACCTTCCCATCTAAAATGCAAAATCAATGAGCAAATGCAAAAAACAACTAACAATTCAAACAGCAGGCACAAACAAGGGCAAAACCGAACAATACTACCTCAAAAACTAGTCAAAATGCTTCAAATTTTGCAAGGAGTATGGAGGCAAACCGCCTGCGTTCAGACTTTGAAATCGTGAGCAGAATCTTACCGAGAGGACGAGCGATGCCGAGGCTCAGAGCTCTGTCGCTGCACGAGAAAATACACCACAACGGCAGTCCTTGCCCCTTCTTCCACATGGCCGCCTCCTCTAACGGGTGTGCACACACTTTAGGGATGAAATACTGGCAAAAATTCATCTATGTCATCCATCTCTGTGCGCTTTCTTGGTGAGAATTAAAAAGAGAACTGAAACCCGGAAATCTTTTGGATGACAATTTGCTGGATGGAAGGGAGATCGTCCGTGAGGGTACTGAGGGGACGTCATTAGCCAATACCTCGCAGGGCGCCGCGACGCACAAAGCCCTCTGCGCCTCTGAACAGATGCCATCTTTCATCTATCTTACTCATGCTGCTTTTTAACATTCCGGATGAATTTTCCTTTTGCATTTCCATGTTTCATCCACATCACTTCGCTGCTCTTGTTCCTCTAGATGATTTCCTTGGGTTACATTCTCCAGTTCTTCATCCATCTTGCGTTTTCCTCTTCAAACTATGGGATCAGTTTATCATCAATATGAAGATTTTGGATGTTGTCATCCGTCTTGCCTTTGAACAAGAAGTCATCTTTCATCCATCTTACTATTGCTGAGTTTAACATTTTGGATGAAATTTCATTTGCATTTCCATGTTACATCCACATCACTTCGCTGCTATTGAACGCCAGATGATTTTCTGGGGTTACATTCTCCATTTCTTCATCTATCTTGTGTTTTCCTCTTCAACGTATAGTGATCAGTTTATTATCAATATGAAGATTTTGGATGTTGTCGTCCGTGTTGTCATCCGTCCTGCCTTCTCTTCCTTGATCAAGAACGAGAACAAGCTCTGCGTATTGCTCCGGACGCGCGAAGGTCCGAGCTCCGGACGCGATGGCTGCAGCGATGCTATCCAATCAATTTCGTGAAGAAAGAAACATCGACACTCTTCTGCGAGTCGACGGTATTTTTCCTGAATGTCTTCTTCTTGCTTCTGTCCTGTGTTTTTTCCCCCATTTTTTCCGGGACACTAGCGCTGGGTTAGGGTTTACAGGAGCGAGGACGAGGTCTTTTGCGTGTATCATCAAGCGTTAGATTTGAATCCCTTTTGACCAGAGACTTTCCTTCTTGTTTTATTTTCCCCCCCTTCATCCTCATTTAATTTCACTTCGTTTCATAATTATATGCTTCTAATTTTCAGTTTCGTTGATTTAGGTTTTAGGGTTTAGGTGAAGGTTCTCAATTGGGTTTTTCTTTCACCTGCAAGTATGCAGAGAGTTCCTAATATTATCTCTCCTTTTCATTTTCTTTTAATTTCACTTCGTTTCATGATTACCAAGCTTCTAATTTTCAGTTTCGTTGGTTTAGGTTTTAGGGCTTGGGTGAAGGTGCTCAATCGGGTTTTTCTTTCACCTGCAAGTATGCAGAGAGTTCCTAACAAGATTTCTCCTTGTCTTTTTTTTTTTTTTCTTTTTTTTTCCCAGTCGCACTATGATCCTTCTTTCTGATATTTTTCCATCCTGTATCCGTGCATGCAGTGGTACACACACACCAGGAAAGTAGATTAGGGTTTGGTTTGATCGCTGGTCTTTGGACACAGTTCTGAGAGGGACAATTCTGGCACAATGTTTTGCACATCTGCTTACTACAAATAGGCAAATTGTTCAGGAATAGATAGCCATACCTTCCAAGGAAACGCAGCAAGGAGGTGGTTATGCCCTCTCCTTCAGTGCCAGCCAGAGCTTGAACAGGTATTTCTGTTAAAGCTGCTCTCTCCTACTTACAGGTTGAATGAATCCCATCCCCCTGGCTGTATAGACTCGACTTGAATTTCCTGTAAGACTTTTTTGGATCAGTGGTTCTTTCTTGCATTAATGTTTGCCTCAACTTAAAATCAGAGAGATCTATCACATCTCAATCCATATATGATACATCCTCTCCCTGTCATAAGTTGGCGGAAGGTCTCAGACTATTTTAGAGAATTTGTAGGTTCTTCAACCAGTATTTGCAACCTGTATCATTGTTCCTGTTTTCTTTCTCCAATTGTTCTGGCAGTGCAGGATAGATGCCAGAAAATTCAACTTGATCGATAACATCCCTTGTACCTGTAGTAGAGTCTCAGGTCTGCCATAGTTGACTGGTAAAAAGAAGTGCTTGAAATCTCCAGCATTGATGCATGGGCTATTCAGCTGAATGGGGGTGTGTCATGCAGACACCTTGTTCAATGAGAAGGCATCTGTAGGCTATGAGATTTTATTTTTGTTGAAGGAAAATTGCCTGGCAAGGAGTTGCAAAAGAGAACCCTCCAGGCCCCTGGTCCATTTTTGGTGTACTGTATTACCCAGGCGGCACTTGTGCCTGGCTGTGTGCATACATCACAGGTGGAGTCTAAGTCTCGCCATGTTTTCAAGCATTTATACTTCAGCTTGTACACATCTTTAAGGAGGCCCTTGAATTGTCTAAACACTGATGAAACTGCATGGGACATAGCGATTTTAAGGAGATGCAGGAATAGCAATCCAGCAGGAGCTGTGACAATCAACAGAAATTGGAGCAAGCACAGCAAGACAAGGAGATGGCTAGATTTTTTCAAATATATCCTGTCCTGGCATGCAAGTATTGTTGGGTATGTAGCATGACAAATTTTGGGTCATCAGTAGAATGGTGGATTGTCATGCTACATTTGCACAATCCACCATTCTACTAATTGTTTTGCCTCCTTTTTTGTGATTTTCTTAACCCTAAAATGATTCAATTATTATTTCACCATTGAAATGTCATCTCTTTGTTAGTCTCCGTGAAATCATACAAATTTGTGGTTTAAGTACTTTGGGATGCAAAGTCAGGAGCTCAACCACTTGCGTCACTTGGGTTTAGAAAGTTATATGCATAAACAAAGAGTGAAAGCAATACTTGGTAGTCATACTCACAAGCAATTTTCAATGTTCTCTCCTTGGCAACAAATTGAATGATTAGCCCTCAGCCCTTATAGTGGGGGTCTAACATCATGGCCAACATGTTGTAAGCTTTGATTTATTTTGAAAAAAACCATAGATGAAAGAAAAGGGTTTAGAACTTGTATCACTTTTGTTTTTGCATTTGTTGTTGAAAGACTTGAAGTTATCCATAAAAATCATGGGTCTCGTTGGAGTTAGGTGCCAAACAATCTTACCGCATCTAACATACATGCATTATAGCAATAACAAGGGCATCTAAGAACAACCAATATTCTTGATTTTGTTTCAACACACATTGCTAAACCATGAGCCTTAGGGTATTGGCAACAACATGGGCTATTGCCCCAACTTGAAAGCTTGGCACATAGCCTTGCAATGTTAATGATCGTTACCTTCCATAATTAAGAGCAATTACATGCTTGAACTCAAGAGTCTCTTAAAATTGGATAATTTTTGAAACAAAACAAATCTTACAAAAGCCTTGAGTTTGTGTGGATGCACCTTTGCAACTTCACATGCTTTGAACGATTATTGTCATCCCAAGTGCCATTGTTTTTAGTCCAAGTGATGATTTTTGCAAAATTGGCTTTGCTTCTTTGATTGAAATTGAAATCAAGCCAACACATACCTTGGAATCATCTATGGCATATTAACAACATTTGGACATTACATCGTCCCAACAAGCCCCTACAAAAGGTCTCAACAATCCCAAAACTTCACAAGACACAATAAAAGTTAATGTGAAAGTCATGGGGGAGAAATTATTCCTTTCATCTTTGACATAAACACAAACATGAACATTAAGCCTATGTTTTGCAAGGAAATTGTTCACTTATAAAACCATGGCACTTCCAAATTTGTCTATAGTTTTAAAAAATCCAACAAACAAGGCTCTTGCTTGTCATTCAAAAAATGGATGATAGAAACAAAAATATGAATACCTCCCCAGGACATCCAAAAATCAAAAATATAATGCAAGTATAAAATTGACTCAAATGATGGAAATACAAACTTTTCCTTGGTCATTTTGGCAATCTTAAGCAAAAGGCCATGTTTAAATTTTTACCTTGATAAAAATTTCAATCAAGGATTTTACCTTAACACCAATCTTTTTTTTAAAAATGCTTCAACACATAATAGGTGCACAAGTGTAACAAGTTTCTAACTTTAGGGTTTTGAGTGTGAACAAAAAGTGATTTTAGGGTTTTTCAAGAAGCATGTTTTTTTTTGTTGGTAGTTGGTAGTATTTATTCTCAACAACATGGAGACAAGGAAGATCACAAAATGGAGATGCGATAGTGTTTGATAGCATTGAAATCTTTGTGTCATTTTCTTCTGTTTGGGAATGTGTGTTATTATTGGATGCAGGATGATTGTGTGGCAAAGGAGCTGCTAAGTGAAGTGCGCTCAATAGAAATCTCGCGGTGCAACAACGAAAGGATGAACAAAAGTGCAGATAAGTAATGTGGTTTTTGGCTTTCACATATCAAGGAGGTTGTTCAAAACTATTTTTTAGATCTTTGTTTCAAATGGAAGTACAAGAAAATCCATTGCACAATGTATTCAGGGAGGCAGAAATTCTATCTAAAGGTTGGTTTTGATGGTTGATAAGGGGGATGATGAGAAGTTTAGAAGTTTCGAAAGTGGCCAAAAATTCTTCTTAAAGTATGTGTTTGGGTTGATTTGTATGTGGGTTTTGTTGGTTTGCATTTCATGAAAGAATACCCTAGTTTTTGGGAACTTTGAAGAACTACGACAGTCCATTGAAGTTACAAGGTGAATCATATAAAGGAAAATTATGGTTCTTTGTAAGACTTTTGAAGTAGTCATTAAGGGAAGTGGATATGTGTTGTCTTCCTATTTCTATGTTTTGTCAAGTGAAGGGATGGTATTAATAACATTGGATTATGTGATTTGTGTGGGCTGAAGGATTTATGTCATTGATTATGAACATGAACTTGAGTTCCCGTGAAAGTCCAATGTTGTCCTTGGTTCATGTGGTCTAAAGAACTTGAGAAGAAGAAAAAAGGCTAGTGGGCTCTAAAAAAAAAGAAATTAGAGTGATCTGACCCCTTAGAAACCTCAAGCCTCTCTTTGATGAAGAAGGTAATGTCTTATGTGGTTACTAGACAGAACTTAGGTGGCCTCTCATTCATGCCAGTGTGAAACTCTGAAAATGTATTTGCCATTCAATATGTATATGATTTGTGTTTTGTTTGTCTTGCGTCCTAGTTTTGAGTATCAAAGCAAGTCGAATTAGGTACACATCTATTAATTTGGAACAACATTATGTGTGGTGACAAGTGTTATGTCCAAGGAAGTTATGTCTAATTCTGATTCAGACCAGTTTGTCACTGATCTTCAAGTAATCTATGATCATTAGATTGTTAGGAGCTTGAACAACTCTTCCAATCAACCATTCCTTCAAGTTGGATCTATTGTCTTAAGGTTGGTTGGATTTGGGGTGCTAAATGTGGTGGGATTCAACCCTACAAAGGCACAAGTTGGAGACATTGCCGTCAAAGTCACACATAATGCATGTGTGTTTAGGGTGAGAGTGTGGGTAAAGTTAGAAGATGGAACAAGTGGTTGGTACAAAAGTGCAGAGTTGCACCAAATTTTTCATTCCTAGAATTGAAATCTTGTTCCAATCAAATGACATGATTCTCGGAGTTGAAGCATCAAGTCTATCATCACGATTGGTGTGTTGGAGGTTTTGTCAAAATTTTGAACTTCAACAAGCATGGCAACTAGATAGCTCAGATGAGCAAACTTTCTCACCTTTGCCAATTAATTTTCAAGATCTTATTTTAGTAGTAGAAGGAGATCAACACAATTTTTTTAAATAGATAAGTGCAGGATGACCTTTAAGTTCTATGTAGAATGATGTCATGAATTTTAGAAATCTATTAAAATCATATCCTTTAACAAAATTTTGTTTTTCCAAAAACACAATACAGACTCTGTAGTCACTAAATTAGTTGATTTTCATTAGCAACCCAAGTAGGACTATCTCCTTGAATTCCTAGAAATTGAAACTTGATTTTCAAAGAGATTCTGAATCTTTCATTAATAACTTAAATGAAGGCCAGATGTGGAAATAAGATTGTCAAACAATGCATTTCTAGTGTTGACATTCAGTGCTTCTACACTGGATATAGTATATTTATGGTTGTGTGATGTGGTAACCCGAGTCAGGCTCCAAGTACTGATACCCCACCTAAATCTTATATTGTTGGATCCTACAATGATGACATAGGCAGAAGGAATATTTTGTGTATTAAGCACACTGTAGAAGGAAAATGGATTGGTAGTGTTTGTGATCATAAAGCTTTCTACACTTGCATATATTTTTCTTAGACAGTCTGGCCCAATAATTTTCACTATTTAATCAAAATCCAACTAATCACCATGACTAGTCCTCAAGGTATGGATGAGCTGTATTGGGGACAGGGACCATGAGGGTGTAAATGATTGGGCTGAGCGTCTGACCATGGTTACTGAGGTCAGAGATCTCAATGATGATAAACTATTTTAAATAGCCAAATTGAACTTATGCGGCAGAGCTAAGGAGTAGTTCAAGAAGCTCAATCCACCACCGGCAGATTAGACTATCTTAAAGACTTCAATTGTTCAAAAGTTTGGTGATGTTGATGCAGATGAAATTCATGTCAAACTTGATGCAATCAAACAATAATCCAGATAGTGGGTTGAGAAGTATTTTGAAAGGTTGGATAAATTCTTTTAGAGAAGGAAGATTGGTGATGTTGAGAAGAGAAAAAGGTTTCTAGTTCGATTAAGGTTAGAACTTAAAAGACTTTGTGTGGTGAGGACATGCATAGACATTGAGAATTGATGATTGCAACAATTGAGATAGAGAGGGTGTTAAAAGATTTGGGGGAAACACCATATGAACCCCTCAAGGAGGAGAAGGATGAAGATGTAATTGGGGAATCATCTATAAATAAATAGTTGTCAATGTTGAATGAGACCTTGATACGTTTCTTTAAGGAATTTGGCAGTAGAAATGGAGCAAATGTTAGCTCTTATGGGAGTGCATATAGGTGTCAATTATGCCAAGCTAAAGACCACACTGCAGTAGCCTGTCCAAAGCACAATGATATGTGCCCAAATGCGACAAATGTGGTGGAGGACATAGGCATGAAAACTATGGCATAAGGTGTTCATTTTGCAATAATATGAGGCACTCAGAGGATCATTGTTGGAAGAAGAAAGACACTAAGCCTTCTAACTCTACTACCAATTACCTTGAGGTGTTGGTCAATGATAAAGAGGCCACATTGATTGAATTGAACATGATTTGTGGTGCTAATCACCATTTGTCATCTGGAAACATGATTCCCAAAAGAAGACTACCAATGCTGACTAATGAAGCAAAAGGAATTACTGAACAAGCTGAAGGCATTGATGTAAGAGATAGGACTAAGGAAGCAATACCCAAACTTGGTGCAAGATCAAAAATTCTTCTACATTTCATGAAGGGCTAGATTTCTCTAACCCCAATGGAGACAATCATGAGGATTCCTGGAGAATTGGAATATCTTGAAGGGTTGGTTAAACTAGCCAAAAGAAGGAAATATGAAGAGATTGGCAAGAATCAAGTTGTTACTACAACAACACCCCTATTGTCAACAGGATTTATGTGAACAAAAATTACAGAGGTAAAACCATGCACTTGCCTGCGGAAATCAACAATGGGATGATTGAAGGACTTGTGGACACTAATGCATCTATGTAAGTAATGGCAGCCAATATAGTACGAGAGCTTGGGATCATGCATTTGGTCTCAGGACATGAAACATACAAGACAATATCCAAGAATGTCACCATTGCTTTGGGAAGGCTAGATGACATATGTGTGTGTGTTTGCAATGTTGTTTGCAATATGGTGCTTTTGGTGGTGGATACAAATACATATGACCTTTTGTTAGGTTTGGACTTCCTCATAAAGATTGGGGTAGTGGTTGACGTAGAAAAAGGCACTATACAAGTTAGGCATGGACTTGGGGCTAATGTGGAGATGTTCCCTTTGAATGTTATAAACATTGTACAACATGGGGAGACACAACATACTTATTTTGTGGGACCCATTAAAAATCTTAACAAGATGTTCCAGCAACTCAAAGTGGAGGACTTGCTTAAGAAGGGCTTGTCTTGGAAAGGTGGATGCTCTTCAGTTTCAAACCATCCTAATGATGAAGAATCATTTGATGACAACACAACTGAATTTGGGAGTGAAACTAATGAGGAAGATGCTCAGTTCAGTTTGACAATGCAGGAAAATGATGTGGCATCTGAAGATGATCTTAAGGACCAAGGGCTAAACCATTTTCTTCAAAAAGAGTCCGCTAATCAAATTATGAATTTGATATTACAAAATCGACACTGCAGACTATTAGATGAATACATTATAGAAGGGGATGATTATGCTGACTAACTTCAATGGGTAGTTGTTGAAAAATAAAAAAAACTCAAAGGAGTTTTTGTCAATATGCATGTGCTTAATCTAATGCATTTGGATCATGAAAACATGCAACAGGTTGTTCCGTCTGGAGATGAAAGGTGGGATGAAATAAAAAACAAGATAAAATTTGACCAAGCCTTCAATGAAAACCATGTTAAAGAGCTATGGACTCTGTTAGAGGACTTTAAAGATGTCTTTGCTTGGCAAAAGGGGAATTGGGATGCTACACAATAGGGGAACATGTAATTGACACACAAGGCTTTCCCCATGTCACACCACACTTGGGAAGCTATTTTATTGGGAAGATGCTGAAGTGAACAGACAAATTTAAGCATTGATCAAGCTTGGTAAGATGAAAAATAGTGACTTTGAATATGCTTATAAAGTCAATCTGCTTGTTAAGAGGGATGGCAATAGGTGGTTTTGAGGCGATTACAGACCATTGAACATGCAAACCAGAAAGGATTTATTCCCAATGCCTTGATTGATGATGTTCTTTCTCAAATGAGAAGCAGCCAATGGTTTAGTGCATTGGATTCACAATCTAGCTTTTGGCAGATCTGAATGTCACCAAATGATGTAAAAAAAACAACAATAATAACAAATTTTAGTCTTTATGATTGGAATGTGATGTTGTTTAGATTGAAGAATGCAACAGGGATGTTTTCCAAAACCATGGTAGAAGTATTTAAGGATTGGACAAACCAATTCTTGAAGGTCTTTGTTGATGACGTCAACATACACAACCAAACATGGGAAGAACACCTTACACATTCGAAGGTTGTTCTTACACGATTGCGAAAGGTAAATTAAACCCTAGAAAATGTTTTTTTGGTGCACAACAGATTGTATTTCTATGACATGTTGTGATTAAACAAGGCTCATATCCTCATCTTAAGAAGGTACACGTTGTTAGGGACTTTCTAGTACCTAGGTCTATAACTAATATGCGGGCCTTTTTAGGTTTGACAGGATATTACATGAACTTCATATGTGGGTATGCCAAAACTATTGTGCCACTTTTTGACTTGACTATGAATGATCAAAGTTTTCTTTAGACCCCTATCTATCAAGAAGCATTTGACATGTTCAAGCTCAAGTTGATTGAGGCACCCATCCTTATAAGGCTTGATTTTGAAAGACCCTTCATACTTGATGTAGAGTAGTTTACAAAAGGAGTTGGGTCGGTTCTATCCCATAAGTAAGATAAACATGAATGTGTTATTACATATGCAAATAAGGGTTTTACACCCTCACAAAGGAAGTTCCATCCTATGGAAGGTGAGTGTTATGTTCTAATATGGGGGATAATGCATTTTCGACAATATTTATATTAGGCCTCCTTTGTTGTCAGGACCAACCACAAGCCATTAGAGTGGCTTGTAACAATTTTTGATCCATTTAACGGGAGAGGCAAGTGGACGTCCATGTTCCAAGAGTTTAATTTCAAAATTGTCCACAAAGCAAGAGCTAGGCATGCAAATGATGATGCGTTGAGCCGCAACCTAATTGACTCACATGACGAGGATGAGGATTTTGGGATGGAAATACAAGATGATAAGAAGGATGCCAGTGTGGTACAAGTCTAGAAATCCTTTATCTTAAGTCCACATATCCTCACCCTCTCCAAGACTGTTGATGTTAAACTAATGCAGAAGGAAGATCAAGAAGAAATTAATCAGTCTGGGGAATTTGCTGAAGAGAATTCCAACCTCTTAACTAAGGTGCCTACTCTAAAAAGAAAGGCAAAAAGGTATTCAATACTAGATACTAACTATTGGGGATTAATTTGCAAGCCTCATGAAATGGTGGATGCATAAATGAACCCCATTGATGTGAGTAATAATGAAGAGGACAATGTAGTAGAAGAGACAAGGAAACATATGGACATCTAAAAAGATGAAACCTGCATGGTCCTATTGTCTGGAGGCATTCTGGATCAAGTGTTGGATGATGTTATTCAAGTTGATCAAGCCAAAAAAATATTATTGAATTACCATTGGAGAGAAGATACATTATTCTTCAAAAATATGGTAGTGCCAAAACCCAAGGAGAAACAGGTGTTGGTCAAGAACATACATGAAGAGATCGGACATTTTAATGAAGGAAGGACATTGGTTGAGGTTAAAAAGAAATTTTTTTGGCATGACAAAATAGAATCTATGAGGATGGTGGTGAGACTATGCTAACACTATTAGCTTGCCAAAAGTTTCAGAAACATCAAGTTTGGTATTGATGAAATGAAAAACATTCTTGTTTGTGACCTTTTCTACAGGGTGGCATTGGATATTGTGGGACCTTTGCCTGAAACTAAAAATGGAAATAGGTACGATCTGGTTGCTATAGACCATTACTCAAAGTAGTGTGAAGTAATACCTATTAAGGATATGCACTCATTTGTGTTGGAAAATGTGGACCAAACACAAAAGAGGCATGGTAAAAGTTATGCTACACGAAAAAACAAACAAGAATTTGTAGGGATGGAGGAAGGAAAAACCATGGTGAAG
>Ga0209208_10001426_pt1 | contig 33641 bp, 18 predicted proteins | sample S1TSphfallax_3_FD_187694 | JGI IMG/M metagenome (GOLD analysis project Ga0209208, IMG submission 187694) | Host-associated microbial communities from peat moss isolated from Minnesota, USA - S1T2_Fd - Sphagnum fallax MG (SPAdes) (version 2) | ecosystem: Host-associated > Plants > Peat moss >...
ATTACTGTTTCTGATTACTTCAAAACCTAAAGAACTGGAGATTTTTAGTTTAAAAACACAGATTAGAAAAAAAAAACCCAGTGGTTTTCCTTTTTTAAAACCAACAGGAACCAGCGGTTCTAAATGCAGTCATTTGATTTGATTTTCTCAATTTGCAAGAACCATGGTTATGTATACATTATTAGAGCCGATTCTTTGGTTTTTTTGTTTTTGTTTTTGAGAACCACCAATAGGAACCTGCATAATCACCCTGATAACCATCAGGCATCTGTTCCAGTGTTGGGGTATTTGATTTTTTTGAATAATCTCCAGTTTTGGGTACTTGAAAAGAAAATCAAAATCAAATAACTGCCTGTTCCAGGTATTTGAAGAAGAAAATTCAAGAATCAAAGAACCTCCGGTTCTGGTTATTTCAGAATCATGAACAAACTGTTGGTTTCATGCAAGAGCTAGCAAAGAATTGGCAGTTTTCTGAGTTTTAGAAAATTACTTGTATGATAAGGCAAAATACAAAATTTGATGGAAACCCAAGAGCTTGTTGGGTCAGCTCAATCCACGATTATAGAGCAAGTATCCAATAATTGACAACATTTCTTTTATCCTATTAATTTGGTTGAATGTTATGTCTCTCCATTTTTTTAAAAATTTTGCAGTGAAAAGGTCTCATAATTCATTCTGTTAGAAATTCAAAGTCACCAAAACCTCCCAAAAGAAGCCTATATTAATTTATTATATTAACACTGAAAACACACAACAGAGGAGACTATTAACACACAGAAGGATCGCAGGTGAAAAACATCAACCGACAGAGGTTCTAACAAAGAGAAATTTGTGATCCTAATTCTATACTTTGTGTACAATGAACATTTTCCTTCAAAGCAGGTGATGTGCATGTTGAGAAATTCATGCACCGGCAGTGAGGCAATGAGAAATGCAGGTGCATAACAAATGCATCAGACAACAGCAAAACATATAAGAAATGCAGGTGCATAACAAATGCATGAGACAACAGCATAACATATGCTGGACCAGCAAAGGTGCTCATAATTTTCTTGGACAGCTTTACAATGTGATGGGTACAAAAGCCCCACTGCTCTTACCTCCATACGTGTAGTGTGCCATGCATCAGCTTCTACGCATTTGAAAAATGCATCTTGGGCCTGGAAACAGATTAGATAAACTGTAAGGTCTGACTGTTGAGACATTCCATCTGTATTTTATGCCAACACTTTTTTCATTCAAATGGCTGAACATGATTGTTGTCTGCAGCAAACCACTATGCTAAAGGGGGTTTAGAGTTTGTACTCTGAGCTACTAGATGGCTATGTCAATGACTTTAGGCACAACATTTTCCAATGTGAAAAGACAAGCTACAGATTAGCATCAAAAGGATAATCAGATCTTCACATGTGCATACGACATTCGTATGAGAGAATCTCCTTGAAATCTGACTTTATCAACAGTACTGAAGCTATCTCAATCCAAACTAGTAATTCAGGTTTCTGCAATGCAATATGATCATATCCTTCTCCATGCTGTGGCTTACTCCATCTTGGTGAAGTGATGCCAGGCCATAGAGCTCTTCCAGCAGGACAATTCATCAGCTGCCATACATGTCTAAACTCATCAATGCTGCCTGTTGAAGCTCAAGGATTTTAGTCGTCGCTGTGATGCTGACTTTTGTTGGCTGTCCCTGTCCATTCTAATTCATTATGCTTTAGGGAAACTACAAATCATTCTCATCAACTTCTTCACAAGTTACATGCCAGATTTCTTTGTAAAAACTTCAACAAACTCCAAATGCATGAGAAAACTGAAAAATCGATAAGAACACAAGAATTCCTCAACACACACACACAAAGCTTTTGTTGTATACAATTATTATGTGATTGATTGATTACCATATCACAGTTTTGTGAAACTGATTGATTACTAACATGATGAGCATAAAACATATATTTCTGTTCTTTTTGGTGTCAGTCACATTGACCCATTTCTCTGAAACCTGCACAATTTTTCTATTGTCATGCAAATACTAAATGCTTCATATGTATCAATTTTGACAAAAATATGTAATCTGGCTTATAGCTGAAGTGATTTGCACAGTGAGCAAGATGCATTTGTATTGTGTTTTCACCATAGTTTGTGAAACATAGTAGAAAGCCTGTTCAAGAAATATTTTGACCTATGCTTTTGTAAGGGGGCTTTGGTGAAGAATTACATCCCCAAGAGTTTATGAGTGGAGTTCCATGCTGCATTCCTTCTTGTTTTCCACCATAATCTTGGATGTGATAAATGCATCAGACGAGGGGCATATTGTTTCAGGTCCAGAAGGTCATGACAAGAACCATGTATTTTATATCTATGTTCAATGCCTTGCTGACTGTGCTGCAGTTTGATTTCTTCATCTTTTGGATGGCTTTGATCTCATTTGAAATTTGTGTCAGGTGTGGGAGACTTCCAGCCAAAGCAATAAAGGAAATAAATGGCTGACCTAAGAGCAATCTGCTCTGTTTGCAATAAAATATGTGCGACCCACATGTAGAAAGTTGATTATACACGTTACTAGCCCAAAGTTCATTTTCAGACTATTCTCTGCAACACATGTTCTTTACAAACAACACTCTCAACAATGGTGACCAAGCTCAATCCAGCCCAATGACTCCAATGTCCCTGTCCATAGACTCTAATGAACTGTTGGATCTTCAGAAAGTGGACAATCATCCTTCATCACAGAAGTTTTTGTGTGGTTAGAATTCAGCAAAAACCAGTTCCTCATCAGTTTTATATTGTATAATGTTTCCTGTCCTGGCACTGCCTTCATCTTCTGTAAGCTTCTCACGCCCAAAGGTTCTGGAAAATATCAAGAGCTTTTGTTGAAGATAAACTGGATTTCATAAATTCATGGCAATCAGAGACTATCCAGCATGAAAATCAATAGCAGAATTTGGAAAGGTTTTCTTCTCAACCTTTGATTTGGTTTAGAGCTTTTCTGGCTCTTTCTCAAGAGTATCCTGAAATGTATCAATGGCAGAGTTGCTTGAGGTTTCGCTTCCACCACCTTCGGCGAGCAATGCTGCTGCACGTTCCTTCTCCACCCTTTCTCTTTCACAGTCAGTTATGCTCTGCACAATGTCAAGCATTGCACCTGTGGCCCCAAAGAACACGAGAGGTGCATATGATTTCTTCTTGATCCCCACTGGAATGGCGATGAGCGCTCCCAGCACCGAGAATATCCATGACCTGCATCAAGTTCAAAACACCTTACGAAGCTCCATATCAATCCAGAACCAGTTCCAGAAACCTAGATCCCCTATAACAACCGAGTTGACTGTCATGGCCGACATCTAAGGCTGCACCTGTGCGGGATTCCAGCTCTCAAAATCAGTTGCAAAGTTGCCATCGGTCCTAACCAATGCGCCACTGTCTTGATGCTTAAAAAGAAGTTTAATAGGGCGCACGCAAAAGTCGAAGCATGAGAAGAAGAAGAAGAGCAAGAAGAGACTCGTTACCCGTAGAGTGAACACTCGTCCAAGTTGCGATCTGCTTGCTGCTGCGACGAACTTGCCATCACCACTTGTGGATCTGCAACAAAAAAAACCGTCGCAATCAACAACGCCACCAACGCAAGAAATCACAAATTTGTGGAAGATAGATCCACAACGTTAGGGTTTCGCCCCCCAAACCCTAACATAGGAATATGCAGTCGCTTTGTTGCTTTAAGATCCTCGATCATTCTTCTATCTTAGGAGCGGCAAACCCTTCGTCTCCGGATTCCAACCACTCCGGAACAACACCCGCCCAGTGGTCAACTAGTTTCTTCCCAGAAACTATTCGTCTTCCCAGACGTGTCCAATTAGGTCGACCAGGTACGTTTCAAGGTTAGTCACGGTCTCTTCCTGCAAGCTGGTAGTCTGTAAACTCGTGCTCATATGCTCAAGCTCCAAATGAATGCAGAACTTGATCTGAGTTACACGAACCGAGGACCCATTTCATAGTAAGATGATAGATAGTCCGTGAAGTTGTGCTCATACTAAAAACTCCAAAGAATTGCACAAGTAACAACATTCTGGTGCATCATAACTATCTTGCTGGAACTTCTACACATGCAAAAAGAGCTTTGTGCACCTTGGGGGATGATCACCTGGGTCTGTCTCTCCAGACACCCGACCTCTAAAGCTGGCTCAGGATTGCCCAAGAACGGGTTCTCTAGTTCCTTCTCCACCCGCTTTGTGGAAGAAGGAACGAGAACCTTCTCTCTCTCACTTTGAAAATTTTGAATCTTTGTGTCCCTAGACAATTTTGTGTCGCCCTAAAACCCTAAGCCCTAAATCTTCTCACTTCGAAAATTTTGAATCTTTGCCCAAAACAAATGCGTTCTTAATTACAAAGGTCGATTCTCAAACACTCAAAAATTTCTTTGGATGTTGCTCTGTGATTATTAGAGTTCCAAGATGATTTGTAGAACTTCAGATGATGCTTCTATAGCACTTTAAATTGTTTTAAATGAATGAAAAATAAGAAAGTTATGAGGTTTGAAAGTAAGAGGGGTCTAAAAAGGAAAACACACACACACATTTTGTGAGTTGAAAAGCTTTTTAATTTTTTCCTTCTTGCTTTTTCATTAATTCTTTTCCTTTGCACTTCGAAGATGATTTCTAGAGCTTGAGGTAGTTCTCCCATAACATTTTAAATTGCTCAAAATGAAGCATATATGATGAAGATATTAATAAATGTTGGGTCATAGATAGGCAATCGATGATGGGCCGGTGGTCTACCTTACCAAAATAAATTACATTCGTTTATAGTAAAATTTTAAGGCCGAGTAAGTGATGTGTAATTCAAAAAAATCCAAATTCGAGGAAAAGAACTTCAGGAATCTTGCAAATTTTTCATTTTCATGAAAATTCAGTTGAAAGCTATAAAGTAACTATGGAAGGGAGTAATTTCAACTTTCTCTTACAAGGGTTTGAGTTGTGATGAGTTTGTTTGAGTCCACCATTTTTGTTTATATGTGCAATTGAGGTAACAAAGAGGTGCCCATGAAGTGTGTCATCTTTTCCTGATATATTGAAACTTTGGGTGAAAGCTTATTAAAAATGATTTTTTTTTTGTCTTAGAACAATGATGTATAATAAACATCATAGTACACAAATAAGTTAAAATTTTGATGACGTTTTTTGAAAATGTTAAACATAAGTAAAACATTTTAGAATGTGCATGACAATATTATGGAATTCAAAGTTCATTATGAATCAAATTTAATCTTGATCCAATAATTAAATGAAAAAATTATATAAAATCAATGTATATACAATATTTTTTGTAATTTTCTTACAACGCCATAGGGTTTCTTGTGATTTATAACACATTAGCAAACAAAAAATAAAAAATAAATAATGTAATGTCCAACTACAAAATCACCTCCTTTTTTATATGCTAGTGGTTTTGTTTTTAAATGAAAATATTATTATGCATTCATTGTTCAAAAAATGAAAAAGAAAAAAAACACGTTTTAAAAATGGATCTTCATTCAAAACAACTTTGAAATGTTCATAGATTCCTTTTATGTATATCGACATCAATCACCATTAAAAAAACAATTAAAAATTTCAGATACAACCCTAGTTCTAAAATATATGTTCCAATTTTCAAACTTTATGACATAAATATATTTTATATGTTCCAATTTTTCAATGGTTGTTGAATTTTTTAAGGAATTAACTAGTTTAAATTTATGATTAATCAAATATACTTAAAACAAACAAAAATAATCCAATATGTGATGTTGATACATTGCAAGAAAATTAGTTACAAAATGATTATACATGTGACTACAATTTTTGAAAGGGGGGCATAATGTGTTTTCACTTGTTTTAGTTGTGATCAATTAGGAAACATTTCTTAGCTTATCAACAATTTGTTGTTATTCAATCAATAAAAAATCACCATTGATTCCATTTGGTAAGCTTGGGGGCTCATCATGAATGTCCTGGCGAAATGTGTTTTAAGAAAAATCAATTATCCATTTTGTCATTTAATCATCACTACAGGACATCTATCACAATCCAAATGAGGCAAATAATAAATGTTCTATATGCAATGTTAGTATCCAAACATTGTTTTTTGTTTTGGCAAATTGGAAAATTCTTTCATGGTGAAATATTGGCCATTAAAAAAAGGAATTAAATCAAAATATCTATTGTGTTTATGATTGATGTTCATTTTCAAATCATTTTCGAAAGGTTTGGCCAATATATATTTAGTGGTATTTGCCAAAAATTTTGAAAATTGAACTTCTAACCTATGGGACACAATCCATTGTCCCAACCGCTCAATTATTGTTATAAATTCAAAAGATAATGTGCATCCCACATATTTATTCTTGATTGTAATTATTTTGAAATATTCAATTTGGGACTATCAAACTTCTTTTCTAAGCTAAATAAATATTTCAACATGATTGTCAATTATTAGTCATATATGTAGTAATGATTTTTCTTAATTTAATTAAGTAATTATAATTTTCATTACCAAAATGTCAAAAAAATTAAGGATTGTTGTATTGGGAGGTTAGAGTTCCTTTCCATGCCAAGTAATGAATCCTTCTTTTGCCCAACACACATGTATTCTCTTTATTAGGTCCATTTTGTCTTTTTTGTCCTTTGTTTTTCTTACTTGGTTTGCTTTAATATTCAAAAAGTTTTGTGTGTGTGTCATGTGATTTGCATGTTATGGTTGCCCTAAACCTTTTATTAGTTCCAAACCTAGATGTTTGTTTAATTACAAGACTAGGGTTGGTGATGTGGTTACATATAATAATCAAAATGTAACAAATGTAATTTAGGGAAATATGTCATGATTGTCATAAATCCATCCCATCTTGATTTAATAACTAAAGTTTTAAGTTAAACAAAACCTTAGATTTTTTCAAATTTGAAAGAAGAAAAAATATGGCTTATGAGTTTAATAAGGATTTTCATAATGTATGGGTTGTGAAATTGTAATAGACATAAAATGGATTAAGTGAAGATGTGTTTTCATCCACTTCAACTACAAGAATTGCACAAAAGGTCATGGGGAAGAAGATATTGTTAATTCTTTTGTTTAATTCATTCTACAAGATGTTTATAGACATAGGACTATTTCCACATGCCTTGTGGGCACAAAGATCATGCTTGGGTAGTACCGTAGTACCTTGGCCATTTCAACACATGTCTATCAAATAATTAATTAATTTTGAAATTTTCATTTCAACAAATGAAATATTCCTAAATATTCAATATTATCCTTCACAATATTTTTTGATTTGGAAGAAATAATTTTTGAAATTTTTAACATTTTTGAAAATAATATAATTAGTGTCAAATTGGCCAAGGTACTAGGGTATGTGATGGCCACAAAAAAAGGTTAAATTGTTTACAATATCTTACCTAAACTTGGGAATGAACACAAAAATGTGAAATCATTGTTTCAATTCCGTTATAAAGAAGTGCCCAAATATTAACAAATTGATGTGATAACCCATAATAACGCATGGTTGTGATCATGTATCACGTTGTGCTTGTAACCATTCCCAAAGTTATGGAATCAATAAATACATAACCATATTGTGTTATGAAATTATGGTTGTTGATGACTAAAGTTGATTTGATTTTAAATGTTCATTTGATTTTAAAATCAACAAATTTTGATCCTAGCATCTTTTGAGAGTTGGGTGAATGTTGAAAATCCAATTAAAGAATCACCCATGACTTTTTTGTAACATGTGAAGGCCCATGTGGTCTACGGTCATGTGTTTTGGAGTTAATTTATGCAAGATTTAAATGAAACTAAAACTAAAGTCACCAAACAAACCCAATATGTGGTTGGGTGAATATTGCATTTCAATGGTTTAAATAGGTAAAGATTTCTTCAGAAAGTATTTTCAAAAACTAAATCTAATTGGTTACATGACATTGAAGCATTGTATGGGCTAGTAATTATTTTGCCAATTTTTGAATCAATGAACAACTTGATGAAGGTGGCCAAGCCCAAGATGTCATTATTGTTGATTATGCAACAATGATTAAGCAATCAAGAAATTTTGTTTTTAATATAACACATTAATTGTAACAATGATTAAGTTTATTATTCTCATACAAATGTTTGGTCAATTATTCCTACATTTCCTTTCTCTTGTGTGTTGGAAAACATATCTAAACATAGGTATAGAATGCTTGTTTTTTTATCACAATGGATAACACGTTTTGGGTAGAAAACTTCTAAGTTATAGAAATCTTGAGTTTTGGAATGAAAAAGACCAATGTCCATGTTGTGAAATTTGTTATGAAACAAATTAAAAAGGTAGCCAAATTCATGATTGTAAAAATAGTTTTGTTGTCTTGCACATGATGTGATGGGAACTTTGGGAGTGCCCTTTTGTTAATATTAGTTGATGCCCAATTGTAGTGATTCTAAGGTTATACATGATGTGTCAATATGTCCTAATGTGTCACATTAGTTTTGATATTGATACACCTTGACATCATACTCAAGTATTAGAGTCCACTATAAGACATGGTATGAATATTTTTCATAAATATTTTATACAATTGAACATTTTATCTTAGCAAAAAAAAATCTCAAAATACCATTTTTTGTACATAATTTTTTTTAATATGTGACAAATATTTTCATACATGTAATTGGAATATTGGTCATGAGTCAATTTTGCAATAAAAAATGCAATTGAAATTGTGGTCATGTCTATATTTTGTGGGGTGCTTTCAAAATTGACCTACTAGAACAAGAACCATAACATTGTCATGTCTTGTGTCTTGAAGCAAAATGAACATTTTAAAATGTTATACAATGAAGGGTGGATATATATGTTTAATCCTTCAACCAATAAATGCAAAAAAAATTGAACAAATTTTGAATGTCATATGACCTGGCCTAGGTGCCACATGGCCTAGTCTATTATAAGTGCCATGTGGCCTAACGTACCTACCTACCCAAGACTATCTACTTACTTATTTCACAAATTGTTATGTGACAACTTTTGAAAAGTTACCAAAATAGCTATAACTATAATTGCAAATTTGTGCAACATAAGCCATATTTATATGATTTGGTCAAATGTAATTTGTATATGTTGACCACATATTTCATTTTAAAATTATTGATGTCATCATTGACATCATGTTGCTTGTGACTAATTAGTGCTTATGGTTTGTTTTAGGCAACTAATGTGAAAATAGTTACGAAATTTCACAAACACCAATTAATTGCAAATTTGGATTTTTCTTTTCGTGCATGTTGAAGTATAAACCAATAATGAATGAAAGACTTTTTAAGACATTTCTAGAATGACAATATTTCATTTGTAGGGCAATGTTTTATTAAAACCATTGAATATTGTCATGTTTTGTATCCACAATTCCCAACTTCCTTCCAAACCTTTGGAATGTAACTGAATTATTTTCTTAAAAATATGATTGTCCTCATTAATGTAGTATTTTGATGAATTTTTTTTATAACATCAATTATAGAAAATTTGGTGTTCTTTAATTTAATTAAACTTTATGCCATCATGTAAAATATTTTATTTGTGGCTAAAATATGAAGCAATTTGAACAAATATTGCATTCATATTGATTCTTTTTCAATGAAATTGTGTAGTTAGGCATAATTTTTGAATTTTGTTTCAATGCATTTAAAGAATTTTTTTAATCATCAAAATTATGATTTTTTAGTGATATTGATATTTTTACACTCCAATTTACTGAAATAAAATAAAATTGATATAACTTGTAAGTTATATTAGTTATAAAAATAAATCAAAGTTGAAGTTCGATGTGATTTTGAGGCTATACATTCCTCTTGTGTATCCCAATTGTGAATGCACCTTGCAACTAAATTTTTGGTTGCATATTGACAATTGAAATTTCTATTGTATGTATTAAGAAATTCAACGTGTGATTAACATATACACATAACTAGAATTTCAATTGCATGTTTATTTTTAAAAAATTAATTTTATAATTTAGTCATTTTTGGTTGTGTTTATTAAGAAATTTTACATGGAACCAAATGTTGATTGCTTTTATCTTTTGTCAATAAAATTTATACATGCAATTGACATTTTGGTCACATGTTAATTTACTAATACACGCAATTGAATTGTTGGGTCACATGTTATTTTGGTCACCTATATTAAGAAAATTAACATGCAACTATAATTTTAGTAGTGTGTATCAAGAAAATAAACATTTTTGGACCAAAATTATAATTGTGCATATAGAATATGAGAATTAACATTTTGTATTCATGTGTATATTTTGTGATTGAAATTTTGATCATGTGTACCTCTACACAATACTCAATTTTTGGTTGCATGTTGATTCCAAATATACCAAAATTTCACAATTGTTATGTATTTATATTTATTGGATTATTTAGAATTACCTTATATTTTATTAAGTTAAAATGTCATTTTTTTAAATTATGCATTTTATTATGATACAATTGTGTTTCTATGACACAAAAATTGACTATGTCAAATGTGACAATGACATGTGATTAATATTAAATTATCATGTCTCTTTGAACAACCTTGAATGATTCATTTAAAAAGCACATCAATTTCATTAAGTGGTGGTATTGATAACCTACAAAGATTAACCTTGCTTTTGTTTAGATATTAGACATTTTATCTTCCATTATTTTGGATCTTCAAATTATGTCATTTTCAAGTTGACAATGAAACATAATTCAAAGAGATAAATGGGTTTTCCTTACAAATTAGTAAACTCCTTGACTGAGTTTTAGATTTATATGTCATCACAAATGAAATTACATAAGACTGCAATTGCAATGGTACGATCCATTACCTATTTGTTGAAAATTATAGATGTTTCAACATTTTCAACTTCATCAAGTTGAAGCTTTAATTAATTGATAAGCCATATTTGGACCAATGTTAGGTAGTTATCCCAATTTAGTCGGTTAGAACTACTAATTATAGTTAGTAAAAATTGAACCAAAACCATGTTTGATTTCTTGAAATGGAATCAAAATCAAGTTTAGAACAAGATTTGGTTTTGGAACTAGAATTTAACTTGAACCTAGTTTTATAACCAAAACCAGAATTTTTGAAAAATAAAATTTTGGAAATAAATAGTTTGGAATCAAGGCTTAATCAATAGTTAACCATTGGTTTCATATAAGGTTACATGGAACCAAAATCAAATTTAATTTTTATAATTGGAACCATAACTCGAATTATTATTTTTTCAAGTCCAAAATAAAATTGGCACATGGGGTTCCATTTTTTTGGAACCAAAACCAGAGTTATTCTTTTTTTTTTAAAAATCAAAACTGGGGGTTCTTCATAAAAATTAAGAATTTCCCAACACTTGTTTGGACTATTTTGTGAAGATAATTTACCATTAGAAGATTGTCCATACCCAAATGGTGTTTGTAGCTTGGAAGGATATGTGAAATTGATTTGGCTTTGATAGTTTTTTTTGTTCTTTTAAGGTGAGGCTAACTTGCATTTCTAAAATGCATCATTATGGCTAATGTCATTAGTTATTGTTTCTTCTGTTGCAATGGATGGTTTAAAAGTTTAATAACAAAATAAACAATGTTTCCAACTTATCTCTATTATGGTTCTTAATTTATGTTTCAAATACAATTGTACTCATATGTTGAGTAAAATTGAGTCAATGCTTACCACTTGTGTCTAAATGTTCAATGCAAAATGAAATTACATCATGTATGGTAATTAGCAAAGGCAACATTTTATAAATCTCATATTTAAAGCACCAATCTCATTGAATTGGTGAAAACATGCAAATTAAAAAAGATGATGATAGGAAAATGTGTGTCTATTTACATGATTATTTTTTTTGAAAATTTATGGTGAATTAGGTATAAAGGTATCATAGATGACATTGTGGGTCCCAATACATCCATTTGCATTTATCCAAAGAAGTCAATGGATACCATGGGTTAATAGGTTGGTTGTAACAAAACACAAGTTGTTTTAATATTAGAAGTCAATGGATTAATGATTTTTGGTGAATGACACAAATAGATGCCTTTGTTAAAAATAATTGTTGAATTAATGGTTTAAATCAAATTTATTTTTGTAATTTGCAATTTTTCTCCATTTCAAGGCTTTTGGTGAACTTAATATTATAATTATAGATGTTTGGTATTACGTTTGTTTTTAATCTTTGCAATGTCATTTGTTGACTTATTACTTTCTTTTACTTTAAATTGATTTTAGATTCTAAAACTTATTTAACTTGTATTATGTAACATTGTTATCATAATAATTTGGACAACAAATGTTCTTTTGATTTCTGATTTTTCATAGCAAGAGTACTTCAAATTTTTTAGTTGCTCGAATTGTTCATGACAATTTTACACAAAAATAAAAAATGTTGCTAGCTGTAACACAACAATTCATAAACAAATGAATAAGGCACATGACATTGTACCTTGCCAAAATCACAACAATAATTTGTGTTGAATTTAACACAAATAAATATCTTCAAACTTAAGAGTTAAAGCAGATAGGTCATTGAATGAACATTTAGGTTTTCAAAAATTGTGCATTCCCTCTCCCATCATTTTTAATTGTAGAGGTTCAATGGGTTTAGATAGACTTTCACATGGTGTCTCTATAGTCATTTACAAAACTCCATTTGGGTTTGAAACAAACAAGATAAAATCTCCCAAAAGAAGGGGGTTGAAAAAAATAGTCTCAACTCTTTTCAACACACATCCTTCCATGTGCAATTAAAGTGCAATTTATAACTAAATATGCTGGACTTCATCTAGAAATAATATCCTTCCTATTACAAAATGATGTGGATTTTATTTTAAACAATTTTGTCTATAATAAGTTGTTCCATTTTAGGGTATCACAAAATGGTTTCAAGGTGGGTGGTGTTTGCTATTAGGCCATCTTCTAAATTGTTTGGGTGTTCTCTTACATGTGTGTGTTTGGTGATGGGTGGTTTTACCTTACTCAAAGAAAACTCATACAAATATAAAAGATGTCCCAACTTAGAAGGAAAAGTTGTTTTCAAAAATAAATACATAGTATGTTGATGCAAACTTCACCTTTTATTCGTATAAAAATATAATTTGGAATCAACTTATTTTATCACATGTATGTTTCATTTTGTTTCATTTTCAATCTTGGTTGCATATTGTTTTGAAGATGCTTAAAAACTATACATTCTACTCAAATTTACATTTTGGTACATAACCAAAAATGAGAATGTTTTTGTATGTTTTCAACAAGTGGGTATAGGGTATTCTTCCCTTAAACTTTTGGAGTTTGACAAATTGCACATTTCTTTTTGCATAAAAAAGTTCAAACTGAAAAGAGGTTGAAAATAAAAAGTTGTGTGAAGTTCACAATCACAATTGATTTTGTTCACAATACACCAACATTGCATTTGCATCGACTACCAAAGCTTCTCCCAACTAACTTTCAAAGAAAATAAAACCTTGTTAATCTATTTTTGAAGAGTGATAGTTTTTTTTTTTTCCCCCTATCACATTGAGATGTCCCAAACCACAAGAGATAGAATTGTTGGAAAGCCCTTGGTGAATAGGGGTGCACCAAGTTGGTTTCATAATATTTTGACCTACAATGGAGAAGTTATTGAATATTGAACAATTTTCTCGATAAAAATTCATTTCAATCAAAACTAAAAATTATTAAGTAATATGGGCATGCTCTTGATAGTCTTGGAAAGCCCTCAATGAGTAGGACTTAATGAAGATAATTTGGAAACTTTTAGACCCAAGGTGAGGGAGATATTGAATTTTGAGTATTTCTTGTCATTGGAAATTTAATTAAATTGCAACAAAAATGGTTTGGGGAGTAAAATTTAGTTGGATAACCAATTCACACTTGGGCCAATGGCACAGGCTACATAGTTGACACTATATGAGACCTCTCAATTTGCACAAGGGTTCCTATACTTTATAAGACATCACCTCTTGATATGGTTGGGTTGGCTGTCATACAGAGCATGAGGACAACCTTGCAATTGTAATTGTCTGAACCACAACCACTTTAAAGGTAACCATTTCACAAAGTATATATACTAGTCTTTGTTTGGTATTGACTTGTGAACACACGAACATGGTCCTGGTATTGGGTATTCTAAAATTTTAACATACCAGCATGGTTCTGATATTGGGTCCTTGTCAAAACTTTCATGCAACCCTTGACCTGATATTGGGTCCAAGGCTAAGTTTTATCTGGTATGAGGTAGATATAAACCTGGTATTGAAATTGGTATAATGCAAGGTATGTATATGGTATTACATCATGTCCCTACTACTACTATCTACCAGGCTCTGGTATGATTGGAGGCAATACCTATCATACCAGTCTGATAGGGTTCTCTATACGAGTGTCGATCTGAGGCACATGGTCCAAAGTGTATTGTGTATACCAACTGTGTTGTACTCATCATATATCGTGAGCAATCTTGGTGTATAGTACTGGTATGTATACTGGTATGGAGTATAGACCTGAGATAATACCAGCCCAAACACCAGGTTTCTACCAGTTTCAATATCACCTTTATACTTACCTACCTACCTACCTACCTACCAGGAAAAAATCAGCCTTGGGGCCCACTATCAGTTCAATACAAAGACAAGGCCAATATGAAAGTGTTAATGTTAATCCAATACTAGTACCAGGCTGGTATGAAAAGTACTCTAGTACCTGACTAGTATGTGAAAAGGGACATACCAGTACAATACTGGTATGTATATACTCCAGGCCAATTTCAGCAATATGGCACTATTTAATGATTGGATTTTATTTGCAGACTGGCTTTAAAAACACAAAGGCTAGGCTACTAGTGTCCCTTATTTGCAAAATAGAAGAAAAAACTAGAGAAAGAGGCCTGCTGTTGGTTTGATGTGAATTCTGCTGTGAACATATGTAATAAGGTTGTCTTTTATCATGAGGAGATGATAGTTGATATCTGTAGTAAGCAGAGTTTGCACTTGAGTGTTACCCAACATCAGTGCAAAAGCTGTCATTTCCAAGTGTTGGAAAAACTGCAGTCATCCTCCCTCTCTGTTGGAACATTTTTCATGCAATTGAAACAACACTCATTGCAGTAAATTTTGTTGAGAGGGAAAGAAGTTAGTATTGGCACTTGTCATAGACTGCTGAGAGTAGGGATGGGTGCCATCATCTATTGCACGGGTACTTTCAATCTGTGAGCATTTCAGCAAATCCAAGGTCTTTTGAGTGGTCAGTTGGTCCAGTTGTTCAAGCTTTATAGACTGTCAAATTTTTTTGGTACCCGGTGATTTTCTGAGTGGTTTTTGTCCATGGAATCTTTACAAATGACTGCAATTTCATTTTTGGCCTGCAAACTCAATAATGTGTTTTTTGCCTGTTGAAAATCTCTTGCCTTGTAAGAAAAAGATTTCATAGAGTTTTCCCTTGCATCTGAGCATTACCTGGTCAAGATTTCCAGTCATCGAAAAATGGCACAAGCATCCATAGCTTGATGCTGGGCTGGAGTGATGTAGCACCCGCCAACACACCAGTGCTCTTTTGGGTTTCATTGGAACCCAAACCAAACCCAACCTTGCTTCCTTTGGATTTAATTGGCCCACCTACTGCCCCATCCTTCTCCCTTGTTCCAGTTCTGCAACCCCTCCTCTGACCTTCAAGGTTCTTGCTCATCTCAACTCCTTTTTCTTTTTTTGGGGATGAGTAGTGCATGCAACTTTTGTGTAACAACATGGCAGCCATTGTCATGCTGCTCATTATCATTTTGAGTAGCACAATGTGGCCACTGCACTGTGTGCATGACTTCAAAAAACTTTGTAACAATGCCTAATATCATGGCAACCATAGATCAATATGTGCTTTCAAAAACTTTGTAACATCATGGTAGCCATCACCACCAATGAGAAATGTGGTGATGGTTGCTGCACTATGTGTGATGAAGAAATCAACCTTTATTGCAATCTTAATGTAGTACAAAGCTGAAATCAACAGTAGCTTAGTGGAATGATCAGCCTGCATTCATCCACAAGGACGAAGAAAAACTAATAATCCAGAAGGTCAATCAACACAAAAGGATCAGAGATAGAAAATCTCGAGGTAGTCGCTCAAACAAATCAAAACAAAGAGAGAGAATGTTCAGAAGGATAAGTGAATGGAGGCAATTAGATGAGGTGGTGGAGAGAATGTCTAAGGAACAACTACATGAATAATTTCCTGGTGTGCCACTTTAACAGCCCCCCTTACACTTGGCCCCATGATCCATCAATTTTTCTACAATGCAAAAACATATTGCATAAAAGGAACTTTATGTTCCAGTTGCTATTTCTAATGGAGCTAACCTCTAATTTAATTGAAGCAACTATTGCAAGCCACTAACATTGCAAATTCCTATTTTATTCCTAAGGTTTGAAAATCTGATTCCTCCAAGTGGTTTAATTTATAGATCAAAACTTGGTGCTTCAAGAAACATGTTCTGTATTTATCTCTTGGGATATATACAACTTTTTTTTAACAAAATGATTTTGAATCTTTGTGCAAGCATAGAATATTGGATTATTTGCAAGTTTTATAGAACTAATTGTAATATTGCAAACTTGATAGCCTTAGAGTAATTTTTAGTGAAGGCTATTGAGTGAAAATGGTAAAAACACAAGAGAAACATTGTCTTAAGGGATTGTTAAAGGCAAGGCAACCTTAGCCTTGCCTTCAAAAGAAAAAAGCAAGAAATGAGTGAAAACAAATGCAAATTCAAATTTTTGTATGTCACAATGAAGGCAAGAAGGTAGCTACCTTCGAACTTGCCCCTAGTACCTTTATAATGAACTCGTCCAAACAACCAATTACCTTCATGAAACTCATGCCAATATTTTCCATCTCTATCAATCACCTTTGTCCTACTATAGTTATTGTCTAATAGTTTAGATGCTTTAACTAGACATTCAAGAATTATTAAGAAAACATTGGAACTACAATATTCTACATCAAATAAACCTAAATCAAATTAAAGTACTTGCAAAAAGAAAGAATAAAATACCCCCAGAAATCTAGTGAACTCATAAGTGAACAACGTTCTTTAGATAAAATACCATATCCTTGTATTTCCATTTTGTAAGAATACATTATCCTCATCCTTTCCTCCTCAAATTTTCACAAGATTACAACACAAAAAGAAAAACCTTCATTACTTAAAATGAGGAATGAAAAACCCCATAAGCCATAAGGCTTCAAACCCATAAGCCACAAAGGTTTCATCCTCTCTTACATTCTAGGCCCTTATCCCAATTTCTCCACAAGCACCCGATTGGTGGCAAACTAGTTACCCATTATCTTATCATCAAAGATTAAATACCAAATAACTTTATCCCCTGGTATAAACCTATCATTAATAACTAGGAAATTATTAGGAGACCTAGTGGGATAACTAGACTAAGATATTTGTCCTTTAAAACTTTGACTATCAAAATAAATTGTGATGGGGTTTTCAGTTGTTTTCCCAACTTGTGCAAGAAACATCTTAAGCCAAATACCTTTTCCATACATTTAATCATGGCTTTGTACCCAACTTCAATTGATGAAAGAACAATGGTTGCTTGCCTTTTGCTACACAATTGGTTTAAAACATAATCAAAATAAGTATCTAATAGTTCACCATCATGTTTTGTGGTCTTGAGCCCAATCGGCAGTAGTAAAACCACTCATAATGTTGTTATCCCCATTTTCATGAAGGATGCCATAATCAAGAGTTCTTTCAATATAATAAAACATATGTTTCACTACATTTAAATGAGTCTTTTAAAGTTAAAACATAAATCTATTAACTACATCACAACATAACAAAGATTAGGCCTTGTGTGAGTTAAGTAGATGAATTTACCAACAACATGTTAGTATATGGTGGGATCATTATATTTAGAGCGCATGTTAGGAACAAGTCGTAATGTTTCTATCATGGGCATTTGACATTTAATGATGCCCATTTCTTCAAGCATTTCATGCATGTAGGTTTTTTGTTGAATATTCCATCAATGAAATAAACAAATTCAACTTTGAGATATTTCTTAAGTCATCCAAAAGTTGACATTTCAAATTTGCTTTGGAGTTGAGAAATTAGCCATGCAATTTTCACTTTAAGGTTTTTTATCATGAAAATATTTTCTACATATGATAACACTAAAATTGTTATTTTATCTCCTTGCATGTTATACATTTTGTAATTTGCATCTCTCCTTTCAAGACCTTACTCTTGAAGATAAGTATCAATCTTTTGATACCATGCATGTGGTGCCTATTTAAATCCATACAAGCTTTGTCTAATTGACATATCTTAGATTCATGTGGCCTAGAACCACAAAGCCTTTAAACTAAACATGTACATTTTTTCAAGTAAGTTTCCATTCAAAAATGCATTTTAACATTATGATGGTAAATTTCCCAACCCTTGTGTGGTTCTACTACTACTAATGATTGGATTGTATCCCATTTCACCACTAGAACAAATGTTTCATTCTAATCAATTCTTTGTTTTTGCTCATAGCCCTTTATAACCAACTTGGCTTTAAACATGTTAAGTTCTCCATCAAGTTTAGGTTTCTTCTTGAAGGTCCATTTTGTTATAATAGGATGTTTCCTAAAGGCAAGACCAACTAGGCTCCATGTATGATTTTGCATGATAGATTCCACTTCTTGTAGCATGCCATCATGGGTCGCATGCAACTTCTTCAAATGCCTTTGGATCTTCATAAACCATTGAGTTTATATAGTCCAAAAGCCTCTTTGGATGCATCTTGATGCAAGTTGACTTGTGTCACTCCTCTTGTGACAAGCCTACAAGATTGATTGTTGTTGATCAACATTTTTAAAAGGTGATTGTTGTGTGGTCGAGGTTCAACATTGATATTAATTTTGAACTTTGGAAGATAATCATTATCTTTAGGTAGGTTTACATGCTTTTGTTGAGAGTTGAGTGAAGGGATTTAATCATCAAAATTTTAATGTTTATTTCCACCTTCTATTGAAGTCTCATCAAACTAATATTTTCTTTTGAAACTAGATTACAATATGTAATATGTTTTGTTTGCATAATCATATCCCACACTTCATCAGCCTAGGATCAAGCTTTCTTTGTTCTTTTGGTCCACATGAACATAAATTGTACACTCATAGATTTAGAGATTAAAAAGGTCAAGTTTTTTGCCAAAGTACATTTGAGGTGGTGTAATTCCAAAATTTGCAATTGTGGGTGAAATGTTCTTGAGGTACATAATAATGTTTACAACTTCATTCCACAAATTGCAGAGCATTTTGGTGCCCAAGCCAATCAATTTTTTTTTTCCCAAAATAGTTTTAATTTTTCTTTTGGGCACTCCATTTTGCCATGGAATATTAAATTGGTTAATTACCTCTAAATGCTTGCATTTTGACAATATCTGACAAAAACTTGTGAAATTAATTTTCCACCTTGATCACTTTGAAGCACCTTGATCTTCCGACATGTTTCATTCACCACCATTTCTTTAAATGTATTCAAGGTGCCAAGAATAGTTTGAAAAAATATGTCCAAGTGTAACAATTGAAATCATCAATGTATGTCACAAAATAATGTGACCCTAACATAGATGGCATTGTGAGTGCTCCTTAAAAATTAGTGTTAAATCAAACATTTGTTTGGCTCAATTTAGTCCACTTTGTGGGAACCTTTCACAATAGTGTTTCTTGACTATGCACTCTTCACATATCTCACTGATCAATGGTCGTTCAAGAACATTAGTGACCAAATGTTGAGTGGTGATGAAGTGCAAGTTGTGGAAATTGAGATGCCTTGACATGTGGTGCCAAAGTTTTGTAACTCTAAACTTTGGACTACAACATGCAAGCACATTTTCAATGTTGTATTTTTAAATTTCAAACATGTAGAGTCCATTCTTTAGATCCTTGTTGCTTTTGTTGTCACCACATGGGGACTATTTTTCGAAACTATGACACATTTTTCTATGTCAAAAATTGCAATGTGGCTCTTACCAATGTCAAGCCAATCGACAACAAGTTTTTTGGTGAAACCACAAATGGAAATCATATTAGAAATTTTCTTTTTTTTCATCCTATAACATTGTAAAGTTTACAATGTGTATTGTACAATGTGGGCTTGCCCCCTTGTAGAATGAACTTCTTTTGATCTTCTTAAATTTTTTACTATATCTAAAGCTTCATTATCTCTATGACATGTTTTGTAGCACCTACATCTATGTACCAACCATGATTCTCTTTCTAATTATGATATGTAGTGAGGGCAAAAAAAATTATGTAAAAATGTGGTTTTTATGATTGCACAAATGATTACAAATGTTTATGCCATTTGTGACTACACATGATTACATGGTTGCTAGTCCAAACATTCCCATTGTATATGCCACTATCACAAAAATGGCTACAATTACAAATGCCATTTACAAATGTTTTCCATGTTGTAGTCATATTTACAAGATCATGGGATGCATATTCAACGGCTAGAATTTTAATTTAAAAACATAAATTAGATTGTTTGACTAATTTCTTGTTGCCAAACAACAACCTAAGATATATTCAAAAAAATTAGTAACCACTTTATGAGCTATCACGTGACAACCCTAGAACTAGGAATTTGTTTGTTTGCCTAATCATGTGATGCCATATGACAACCCCATAATTAAGAAATTAATTTTTTTGGCCCAATTGTGTGATGTCACATAATAATCAAGGTTTAACAAATTATGGATAGATTAACCTAGGGAAGCTATGTGACTTAGCCTAGGGGAGTTAGGTTATTTAAGTTAAATTAAACTACTTAAGCTAAATTTGGCTAAACATGGCCCCTTAAATTTAAATATGTCAAACTAGGTTAAATGAAAAAAAATTGGCTAAACTTGGCTAAATAGGGTCAAAGTAAGTTATTTAAACTAAACTAGGCTATATTAGATTACTTAAAGTAAACTTGGTTAAATTGGGGCTACTTAGACTAAATTAAGCAAAATTTAGTTAAATTTTGCTACTTTGACTAAACTAGGTTAAACTAAATTAAATTTGGTTCAACTTGGCTACTTGGACTAAATTAAACTAAACTAAATTGAATTTGGTTCAACTTGGCTACTTAGACCAAACTAGGTTAAATATGGGTACTTACATTAAACTTGGTTAAATTTGGGTACTTCGACTAAACTAGGCTAAACTAAACTAAATTTGGTTATATTTGGGTACCTAGACAAAACTATGCTACATTAAGCTAAATTTAAACTATGTTAAACTAGGTTATTATAGGTACATTATGATAAATTAAATTGTTTAAGTTAAACTTGATTAATTTAACTCGAATAACATAATTTAGCTTAACTTAGTTTAATACAACAAATTTTAGTCTAAATATAGTAGTTCAATTTAATTTAACTTAACTTAAGTTAATCTTAATAATCTAAGTAGCCAAGTTTAACCTATATGTTGTTTAGTTACATAATTTAGTTTATCCAAGTATAGTTTGACTTACATAAGTTAATCTATTTTAATGTAAGTAACGTACACTAATAAGGATGTGTTCTTAATTCACTAGGAGTTTTACTAATCATTTAGGTGAAATCATCACAAATTCATTAGATTAGAAATATAACGAATTCACCGCATTTCTCAATGATCAACAACGGGTTGGTACGAACAAGCAAATTCATTAAGAATTAATTTCATTAGGAATTACCACATCTTATTGATTCATTAAATTCAATTAAATTTTTTTAGTATTTTATTTAATATTAACCCGAAATTTAGATTTTATGTTACTAATAATATTTATTTATTTATGTACATAAAATCAAAATACACCAATGATCGCATTGAAGTTTTATCAAGGTTTGAACTTGGAACTTCAAGGTGATATGCCATTACCATCCTACCATTTCATTTAATATGAAACAAGTGGGGTGATGATTATATCTATTATTTTATTTATTCCAAATATTTTGCAAAAATAAAGTTTCAATATTATTATTTGTCACACATTATGTCCAAATGAAAAAAAAAGAAGGAAAAAGAACTTCATTGTAGAAGAGTTTTCCAAGATGTACACATTTTTTATATTTAAAGAATTTATTTTTTTAACATTATGTAAATTATTAACATTAGATGAAAAAAGTTCATAATTATTAGTTTGTACACTTCTTTTTTTTGTTATTGTAAATTGTGTTAAAGTTGATTTTGAACGTTTTGGAAAGGTATTTTCATTTATGAAAATAAATTTAATACAAATTATAACATGTTTAAAAAGTTGTATGAGTACCAAATCTCTTAATCAATTAATAAGTATGCATATTTAATAAATATTTTTGGGGATTGAAAACGAAGTAACATATGGTCTTCAAGAGGCCATGTGCAAGAAGTGGCCAAAAAACCATGTGAAACCAAAAGATGACACATACAAGATGCCCTTTCCAATTTATAGTAGAAAGCAAGACACATTGGTGCTAAACATGAAAGGACTTAGCGAGGTGCAAAAGCAAACTAGTCCCCCATATTTAGAAGGGCCTTAAAAAGAGTTCATAAACAAAGAGCAAAGTGCATCAAACAACACACACGATTCTTGTAACAATATTGATGACAAAATGTTCCCAACTAAAAAAGCAGGCACACCTTAATACATTCATAAAATATATTAGTTGTGACAATGATGACATGAATTGATGCAAGTATCATCACACAACAAAATTGAAATTTAAGGGAGAACCTAGGAAATACATTGTCTTGTCTTGAATTCAAAAATAATAATTAACCTACAAATGTAGGTTAGGTGTTAATGATGACAAAAAAAAGTAGCCTCATTTTGTACATTAATGTATCCAATGGTAGATTAGGAACTCTAAGAAGTTTGTTTTCATTGGGATTGCAAGGAAATAGATTGTGTCATCCGGTGAAGAGGAATATGAGATCAAAAACTTAAAAAAATTCAAAACAGAAGGATGGGAGTAATAATTGTGGAGAGGATTGTGTAGAACTAGAGCGTGAAGAGTTTTTCTACTGCAAAGTTTTGAACAATTGGTTATAAATGAAATTGAAAGAAACAATAGTAGAATTTTGGAAAGTTTGAATAGACATGCAATCATGATCAAATAGCTACCAATAAGCCTTAAAGATAAACTTACCCTATTGGTGATGACACCAAAGGAAAAACTAGCATGGAAATGTGAAACGAATAATTCCAAAAAAATAACGCCTAGACATAATTCCAAACTTGTGTGCAAAAAGCAATGAGTTCTGGAAGAATCGATGCAATGGACACTTGTGTTTGGTTTGAAAAGGACTTCATTGAATGTATAGAAAGAGGTAGAATGTATTTAACCATAATTCCAAGTTTTTGATATAGGATGTGATTTGGAACAATCATTCAAAGTAGATTGATTACATTATTTTGTGTGGGACTCATTGTTTTGAAATGTGAAAAATGAATATTTAAAATATGCATGGTAAATTGGATCATTTATTAAGAAGGAAGGGTGTATAGAAAGGTATGGTAAACAAAAGTTCATAACATAGGATTGTGAATGTAAGACTTAGGCTTGTAAACTAGGAATTTATTTATTTTACTTTGTGAAGATTGAAAAATTGGGACAAAATCAAGATGTTTTGATATAGTGATGTTTAGAAGACTTGAATGTATTGAATAATGATAGAACCTTGAATTGGTGAATTGGTGAAATATAGAATCTAGGATTTGGAAACTAGAATTTGAAGAATGTACAATGCAAAATCGAGCAATTGAGGCTGGCATGATGTAGACTATGAAATTAAAAAGAGAACCTTAGCTATTTACAATGGTGAAGTTTTGTTATGCCGCACACCTATGGTTGGCACTGACCATAAAATGGGGCCATTAATATAGTTGGCATTGACCATAGGGTGCGAAACACCCATATTGTCAACATTGAAGGTAGAATGTTGACCACCCCATTGGTTGGAAGGAACCATAAGGTGTGGCACACCCTTATGGTTAAAGAGATGTAAGGAGTTGTTGGTTGCTGGTGGCTATTTAGTTGGTTGTTTGGTTGAGGGTAACAAAAACCCTAGAGATTAGGTAAATAGTTTTTGGTATATGTTTAAATGGATGGCCTTCATTTTTTCTCAATCTTCCAAAGAATTATTAGCAATTTGGTTATAGATAAAAACTCATAAATTTACCAAACTATGGGTGTGGAAATCAAATATTTCAAATGGATTGTGTAGAATGTCTTTTGAATTCTTGAATAGTTGATCGGGATGTGAGTTGTATAGGCAAATGATTCATACTATAATTGGTGATTAGAGTAAGGTATGGGTAAAGATAACTATTGTGACAACATTTCACTACGTGGTTATGAATTTATGCAGCTTAATGAATCCCATCCACCAAAACATTTTGAATAATGAGTTAAAAGACATTTCTTTGAAAATCATTAGATCAACAAGCAAGCCCATCCATTTTGTACTAATATTGTGAACTTATAAATAGACCTGGGTGAAAGTGTAAACAACATTGAAATTGGATGGCCATTGGAAGATACTATTCATTTGAAATTGTTATAGCTAAAAGTTTTGAAATAGGTTCACTAGTGTTCTTGAGTCCTTTCATTGTGGTGGCAACATAATGAATAAGGATCTTGGGCAGAGAAATCCATCCCAAGATCACGGTGGTGTTCTTAAACAAGAAGACCTTCTTGTGGGATCTTGGAAGATCCTTTTTGAAATGGAAGATGCATCTTGAACAGGTGGGAGGATAATTTCCTTCTTGATCTCCTTTTTGAAAGTTTTAATAGCTTTGGAAGTTGTGAGCTCGGCTTTCAAACCTCTCAACCATGGCCACCTTTTCAACCATGGATGTTTTTCAACATTCTCAAACCTTTAAACCATGGCCACCTCTAAAAAACACATCAGACATCAAACTTCTAAACTATGGCCACCTTTAGAAATCCAATAAGTGAATATTCAAGAAAAAAAATGAAGCAAAAGAGGTTGGAAAACATACCTTTTTGTTGTGCTCTTTCTTGGTTGGGGAGGCATCCTCCTCCACAATGACTAATGGAACTTCATGTAATGTTCCCAAACCCTAGAAATTCAAAGAGTAGAAAAAAAATTTGACACAAAGAAGACAACTAGGGTTTCAAATGAATTATAATCTTGTAAATTCGGAGTAATATCTTGGTCTCCTATAGTTTAAAATACAAAATCTTGAAATTTCCAAGGCCAATTGAAGGAATGGACTCTCGTTGGGTTTCATACGTTTGTTGTTAAATTCATTGATACATAAAAAAAAATGGAAAGATGAATGTTTTATTGAATAAAATAAGGTCTTGATAAAGTAACATAAAGAATCTACTATATAATTTTTCATAGAGATCTAAAGAGATTGGATACCATGTAAGGTTTTGTTTTGATACACTAGTGAACTACATAATATATTCATACAAATCTACATATAATATTCTAACATTCTCACTAGTTTTCAAGTGTATTCACGTATTGTAATTCATCTACAAGTATGTATTTGTTAGGGACCACTATATGGTATTTACTTTTTCCAGAATCTTGTCTTTCTTTTCTTTCTTTGTCATCATATCCGATGACTTGCAACTCCATCATTTGATAATAGAAGTAACAATTGTAATGCTTGCAATTGTGATTTCATACAATTGCTAAAGTCTAGAGTGTTTGGATGGAAGAACTTTTAGCAAATGTCATAGTAGGTTTGTGCTTATTAATCATTTGACTATAATTATGATCTTTTTTATATTTCATTTTTGGATAAATGTGTTTATAGTCATGGTTGATACTTGGCCATCCTCCCACATTAACTCTTTGGTTGACTTTGTATGAATTGTGACAAGGAAAATAATATTGTTTATTTCTTGTCAAAGTTGTTCCTTGAAAATAGGGCCGAATTTTTTAAGATTTAATATTTCTTGCAATTTTTTAATCTTCCCATACTTTTAACTTGTGATCCCAACAATGATAATTCTTATTTATATTTGAGCATTGAGAGATAGGAATGGGTCTGATCTTTTCTTGAAAACCATTTGGAGATTCAACTCTATCCAACCATGAATAACTTAATGTACCAATTTTAGGTAAGTAATTTCTATATTTATGTTTAATAAATGAGTTTGTGCATGAAGCTTTAGACTTAAGAGCACCTTGTTACCAATGTCTTAATCTCTCCCATTCCAAAGATTCATGATTAGAAAGAGAAGAGCTTGGGTGCAAGGGAATATTCTTGATGGATGAATTGTGTTTGTGGGAAGAAACTCCCACATAAGCCATTAAGGCATGACTAATGGGTTGGGAATGTGGAAAATCATTTGATGGAGAAACAAATTCCATACCAAGATTGCTAACACGATGAAAATGTTTTTCCTTGGGCAAATACTTTGTCAAAATATCAACAATCATTTCAACAATAGAAATATATGTAAGTTTAATATGTTTGGCTTAAAGTTTTTCCCAAGTAAAATGATAATGTTTACTCTGTGAATGAAATTTGGGATTGGCACTCAAGGTTATAGCACTCCGACTATTAGAGTGAAAGGTGGTCGGCTCAATTTGTTGAAAACCAATCTCTTGTAAAAGTTGTTTCAACCAAATTACTTTTGCAAGAGCTTTAGAGAGGCCCATATATTCATTTTTTATGTTAGAAAAGGCAATTGAGGTTTTTATTTTTTACTTGCCCATGATACAAGTGCACCCACAAGCAAAAAACAATAATTGAAGGTGGATTTTTGAATATCTTTGTCACCTACCCAATCCACATCCAAAAATTCATGCAAAATATGGCCATCATATGTGTTGATTATGCCTTTAATATACCACAACACTCATTTAATGCCTTGCCAATGTAAAACGCCAATATTAGACATGTATTGGGCAAGATTGCTAATAGTGAAAGCACAATCTGGTTGACAATTTATAATGGCATGCATAAGACTTCCCATAGCTTGGGAGTAGGGATAGGAAAACATGTGGGCTTTATCAATTGGTGATTCATGATAGTTGTCTTTGTTGAATTTTATTCCAGATTCCATAGGTGTGGGAACAAAATTAACAACATCCATGTTATAGTGATGTAATATGCTAGAAAAATATTGTGTTTGATACAAAAGGATTCGGCCTTCATGTCACTTCTAAATAATTTGATTGCCTAAACAATAATGAATAGGATCTTCATCAATCATGTCAAACTCAACAAGAAGAACAATTTTGAGATCAATAATCCAAGCTAAACTATTGCTGACAAGCACGCAATCATCGACATAGACGACAAGGATTTGAAATCCTCCATGGTGTCGGTGTTTGATATAAAGATTGGAATCAACCTCAATCCACTTGAAGCTTTTGGATAGAAGATAAAAGTCCAATCTTTGGTACCATTTTCATGGTGATTGTTTTAAACCATATAAAAACTTAAAAGCTTGCAAACCATGTTGGAATTATTGGAAGTGTGCAGTCCTTTTCAAATTTCCATATATATTTCTTCATTGATGTAGCCATTGAAAAAACAATTTTGACATCAAGTTGATGTACCTCCAAATCATATTGTGTAATTAAGGTTAGTAGAATCTGAACAATGGTTAATTTAACCATAGGTAAAAAAGTATCACCAAAATCAACACAAGGAACTTGAGTAAAACCTCTAGCTATGATATGAACTTTATATTTTTGAATTGTACCATCAACTTTATATTAAATTTTTAAAATCCATTTACAAGTTATAGGCTTAAGTCCACTCGGCAAGATGTTATGAGTCCAAGTTTTGTTATTTTCAAGGATTATAACTTTGAATTTAAAGCCTCTTTCCATTTGGTAGACTCAATACTATTAAATGTTTCAACAATTGTTAATGGTTATAGTGTGATAACTTGAATGACAAATGATTTCTTGCAAGTTGGTTTACAAGGTGGTTTTTAAACTATTTTGTGACCTTCAATTGATTGAATTAGTTGTTGTGGCTTCTTAATTTCCCTTGATGATTTAGTATAATTAATTGGTGATTGTGGAGGGTTGGAAGAACTATGATGAAAAGGAAGATTATTCAAATTTGAAATAATTGTATGAATTTCAGGACCATTAGAAAAATCTTCCTCTTCTGGATGGAAATTAATATCATCAATATTTTGATCCTTTAATTCTCCCAATCTATTTCTTAGTACAAGTGGATGGTTAGGCGAATGGTGGGCATGGCTTTCATGGTTGCCGATAATAATGGGTATTGTATTGTTGATATGTGTATTATTGTTGGTGATTTAAGGGAAAAAAGTCGGAATTTGAGGCCACCACATACAAATTTTCATTGTGGGTGATAATATTATTGGATTGTTGTTTTCTAGATGTCGCTTTTGTGGCAATTATCTTATTACAATCCTTAATTAAGTGACTGATCTTACAATAAAAACATGTTTTAGTTGTTTTAATTGTATTCCTTTTATCAAAAAAGGTATGTGGGTCTTTGCCCTTATTTTGAAAAAAAATCTTCATTAAAAATTCATTATTTTTGAATTTTGCAGGGTTAGGCCTCTTTCCTACATAAAGTGCACTCAAACTATCTTAGGCATTTCCTAGACTTTTCATAAGGGTTTTTTCTTGCAATAAATCAAGACTTAAAGATTGCAAGGTAAAATTGGGCTATTGTTGGAAGGAATTATGAAAAGTGTACAGCTTATATGCATACTTTTCATAAGAGATAATATTGTTTCATCGTTTTGTACATGAGCTTCTATAGTAATGAACTATTGTAAAAAACCAGAGTTTGTGAATATGTTTAGTCACATTTTCATTTTTTTTCACTTTTAATGTTTGTAACTTGCTTTGGAAAACATTTTGGTTATTGCATCTTTCAACTCAAATATTTGGATTAATCTAGCCATGTTTCATTTGATGTTAATTTTGATTCTACATGTGAAATTACACTATTGTTTAAACAATTATTAGTGATTGTAAATGTGAGATTATCGAGCTCAACCCAATCATTTATGTTGCTAACCCCTGTGGTTGGCAATACAAAGGTTCCTTTAGTAATCTACATTGTTGTAGGTTTTATTGGCTTGGCCTCTATTCCTACAATAATTTGCCAAACCTTCTTTTGTTTAAACACTAATATACTTCTATGTTTCCACACATGAAAATATTGTCCATCAAATTTAGTAATGTGACTCACATCAACTTTATTATTGTGAGATCATTTTTCAATTGTGATTGAAATTCAATTTAATTTTATGGAAAAATTCAAGTGACTTGGGATTTAAGTCACTTTTGAGCTACAACTTGATTTGGCCATGGTGAAGATTGCATCTTCCAATGCAAGAAAACATTTTCATCAATGTGTACATTTATTGAAATTAATTTGAAATTGAAAGACATATTACCTGATAAATGTACATGAACCATCTCACTCATTGATTTTTCATTGGCATTAATAAGGAACCACATTTTGTTTGATTCATTGAATTTGATTCATTGACTTTGACTCCCTTATTATTGATGAGCTTATGACCTTCACCAATCGAGCTTTGATACCATCTTAAATTTATTGATATTTAAAAAATTAATAGAAAAAAAATAAATTGAATAAGACAAGGTTTTGATAAAGTAACAAAAAGAGTCTACTACATAACTTTTCATAGAGATATGAAGAGATTGGATACCATAAGGTTTTGTTTCCATACACTAGTGAACTATATATTGTATTCATATGAATCTACATATACTATTTTTACATTTGTCTCAAATTGTTTGACAAGCTACCTTGATACTAGAAATACCCAACTTTTTTCGTCTTTCTTTTGTTGTATTCAAAACATATAATTATATTCTTCAAAATAGTTGAAACAAAAAAAACCTAGGATACAACCTTTACCTCATGGCTTGTGTCTTTTTACATTCAAAACCCTTTAGCCTATAAATTTCAACAAATTATCAAGGACGCATCTTCAAAGCCCAATGCTTTCAATAGAGTTCTTTTGCTTAAAATATATGAACCCTTCAACCCAAGTTGAATTATTATCCAATTTTCAAAAAACACAAAAACCACAAAATCAACAAAATTTCAAGACCATCACTCCTACTTGATTTTTTGTCTTATTAATCGTCTAGAGTTGCAATGTTATCTTATGAGATTTCACCATTGCTTTTAGTTTTCTCCTCTATTTGGGATTCATCCACATGTAATACTTGTTACATCTTAAAGTTATAGGCTTCTCCACTATAGTAGATCATGTCCTATTCCATTATAACATTTCCATTCAAATCCATTTGAATGGAATACATCCAACTCCAACCAATGTCCCCAATGAAAATCACTACTAAACCACTAGTCACTATGTCTAGTGGTCTCCTAGTGGGCCACTTTAAAAATACCATTGCCATGGATTTAATTGTAATTTTTATTTGTTTATTTATTTTTCCTAGTGCTACCCAACAATAAAAAGGGTCACATGTTTTTTTGACCAAGTGCTTGGAATGCATTTACAATGGAATAGGCTTGCACTCCCCATGCAACTTTATTTCACATGCAAAGTTTTTACAAAATGTTGAAAGGTTTTGCAGTTAGCTTCATGTCATGTTTAAATACCATGTGAAAATTTCAAATTATAATTGTTTTAATTGAGGCATTGTGCACAATGGAGGTTAGAAAAACATTGTACATGTTATTATCAAAATGATGTCAAATGTACATGCTAGAAAAAAATCTCTTAAAACATTGTGTTTTGATCCATTGAGCCCAAACTACTTACACACTATGAGCTTATAGCGGTGTGACCCATCAAAAAGTTTTAGATAGGCGATATATGGTTAAAATGTTTTGTCGTACAATTTTGGCATCTAGCAAATAACTTAGTCAAGTTCTCCAAGAGCTTCTTCATCATTTTCCAATGCTTCAATGTCAACAATGGCATCCATTCATTCCATTTCTATTGCCAACACTTCCTCCCCTTCTTCAATGTCCCTTGCACTATCTCTTGCTACATTAGTCGCTTGCATGTCCATGAACACCCCATCTATGTTCATCCCAATCATCAAGTCCACAACTTCAACATGCACTTATCAAGCCCATGCTTCTTTTTGCACAACTACTCACCAATCTCCACCACCCACCCTTGTCTGGGACAAGAAACACCTACGACATTGCAAAATAAAATCCATGGTAGGTAGGTGAGCCCATATAGGCAAGGCCTTGTTAGTGGGTAAAATATAGTTAGATAGGTGCAATTAGGTTGTTGTATGTAAATATGTAGGCATGTAATAAGAAGGTAGTTAGTAGGTTGATAATCAATTAGTAGGTTGGTAGTTTGTATATAAAGGTAAGTATCATAATACCTTTATCATTCCACATCTTTTTGATAAATATTTATTTATTTTTCACTTCACCATTAAACAAAAAATTCTTAAGATTCCTTGAATTGAAGTCGGAAAAAAAAATTTCAATAAAAAAAAATGTCAAGTAATTTTGCACTACTTAAGCGCATTGCACCACCAAACTTTAGAGCAAACAATCAAGAATAGTGTCAAACAAATTTCTAGAACTTTCGACATTGTGAACAATTGATTTTGAGAAAAAATGACATTTATTGGAGATTATTTAATTACTGCCAAAACAGTAGAAGTACTTTGGTAGTAGGCAAGCAGGCATGAAGAAAGGAGAACGAAAAAAATAAAATAAAATGTTTTTGAAAGAAAATCCGTACAAGTTAATGAAGAATTAAATAGACTAAGGAAGATAATAAGGGGGGGTTAGTTGGGGGACAGGAACTCAATGAAAAAGATAATGTCTAACTAACATCCATCCAATCCATCCAACCAGAGTTTGGGGTGCTGCTTCACTCTGGCAACCTTAAGGTGAAGATCTTTTCACTCCACATTAGCTTGTCCTTTCAATTCCAAGATACAACATCTCTTATACTCATATCTATAGAGGTACAAACTACAAATTGTTTGTTGTAGTTGATACAAATTGTTTGTTGTAGTTGAAACCGGCCATCATACTACGGGTTTATTTGTCCAGTGAGTGAGCTGGGGGCCCCTGAAGATATTTGTGTGGCCACCCGCCACCATTGTCGTTCCTTGACATTAGTGCTCCTCAAACTAACCTTTATTGGAGCAAGGACAGACAGACAGAGGCTTTTTTGTTGGTGTTTTGTGTTTTCCCTTCCTCTCCATGCTTCTAGTTCCTTTTCTCTTGTAACAAGCAACTTGTCATTGTGTAATGGATCTGCACCTTGTAGCAAGTTCAAAAAAGCAACAGTTCAAATAGGAAATGTTCCAATTTAAGTTCACCAAAAGATGAATATAGAATTCACAAATAACACCTGGTGAACATTCCTCAAAATGTGGTTCGACCAAATCCATCCGTAGTCTCTACCTTACAAGCCCAGCCAAGAAAGTTTGTCAGGTTTTAAGAGTGGTAGGTGAAATTAGGTTTCACCAGAATAAGGGCCTGCACAAGATGAAGCCTGAGCACAATCTCCTATTTTGATAAAGCCTGCGACCAAGGGCTTTACAAAGACCACAGCTGCACAATGGTGTGGCAGTGACAAGATGAGAAGCTGAGAAGCTGGCTTTAACGATTTTCATAAGGTCCAAAAGGAGGGTAGATAGGGTTTACTAAAATAGTAGAGCTGATGTTAGAAACGAATGAAAATTTTCATCTGTAATGTGATGCTCCAATACACTTTTTAAAAAAAAGCTAGGTTTTATGTTATCGCAATACATTGTGTTTTTTGCATCATCTGCACATGAACGAAGAATGCTTTTATCCATTTGTACAAGCCTCTGTTGGTAGTGTAACTTTTGATTCATCACAACTAATTTCCTTTTTGTTTTTGGTCATCTTGGCAACTTCAGGGGCTGCTCAGCTTTTCTTTTTTCTCTACTTGAGAGTCTTTGGTGTCTGGAGCTAGTATGCCTCCATTTTGTGAGTTATTGCTTTGGGTAGCTGGGGACAAACAGGATATAAAACACAAGTTTATATAGTCTGCAGACCTTTGATTTACCTACCACATTCAACAAATATATTTCCTTTTCATAATAAAATCTATTTCGGCTATGTCCTTTGGGGAGATTGGGGCACAAACATAATATAAACCTCCAAGTGGAAGTTTACCACATCAACATACTTTTTGTTTTCAAATTCCAGCATAAACCTGAGCCTTCCAGTTGTGCCATGAAAGCAATCCTTGGGAACTAATTTTTCTTGTAAGAACAGGGCAAGTAAACCAGGGGTGGAATCATAGCTATCCCCCAACCTTTTGTACTTCTTGTCTTTGGTGCATGGCTATCATGTGAACCATGTAGTGTAGACTTTTGCATTCCGACAGAACTGCATAATTGGTGTCTTGCCAGTCAGTATATTACATACAACACACACACAAGAAATGTGCTTCATGAATTTGGATGTTTTCTCTGTGTGATGGGCAGACACTGTTTAAGGAATGAGACAGCTTGTGGACACCAACAGGGTCGCAAGGCAGCTGGGTCTTAGGGTTGTCTTTTGCAGACTCAACAAATAGAAGTTGTCAGTTGTAGAAAGCACCTCTTCCCCTTCACTCCCCTTCCG
>Ga0209208_10001427_pt1 | contig 33637 bp, 17 predicted proteins | sample S1TSphfallax_3_FD_187694 | JGI IMG/M metagenome (GOLD analysis project Ga0209208, IMG submission 187694) | Host-associated microbial communities from peat moss isolated from Minnesota, USA - S1T2_Fd - Sphagnum fallax MG (SPAdes) (version 2) | ecosystem: Host-associated > Plants > Peat moss >...
CAAGTGAGATTTTTTGTGAACATTTGGTTTGGGTTTACCACAATTAGGTACTAAAGTTGTGTGGTTATGTGAATTATTGAAAAAGGTCAGTTCCAATTCTTTAATTATTTTAAAATTTTAAAAATTGTTATATTTGATTCTTTAAAATTATCAAAATTGAAGAAACAAAATATTGTTAATTAGTTCCAAATCATTAAACAACCAACTTAGTTTTCATGGAATAATTAGTATTTTTTTTGGCTTAATTTTTTACTTATGTACAAAAGTTGAAAATTATGCTTATATACCATAACGATATATTTTACTTTTGAAAACCATGGTTAGAATCCTAAGAACCACATCAATAACCTCATAGGTTTGTTGCAATGTTTGTTACTCATTAATGTTTTTCATAAAATTGAAGGATTTTTTTTTAAATGGGTCTTAATTAGGCTATCAATATTTGGGAGCAATAAGTTTTGGTTATGCATAAAGGTAAGTTATCAAATAATTATCCTATTGGTTAATTAATTAGTTATTAATTTCAAAGTCTTGCTTGCACCAAGAGCACTCGCAAATCGTTCTCGAATCTCACTACCTTTGGCATATGCCAAAGGTGGTACACGCTTGGAAGATTTTCCAGCCTCTAGTCTTGCCACCTCCAGCGCCTCCAACGCACAGGATGGTGACGTGAGTTCAGCTATCAGTTCTTCAAGGTCGTTTACCTCTCTGATAACCCTCACCTCGACATCTGGTAGGTCCATGTCTTTCACCCAAAGACACTGATCGCAACGGCTGGATCAAGTTTAAAGACTGATACAACCTATGCAAATGGTATACAGGCTACAGGCCTGCCACAAGTACGAAACAAGCTTTGCAAGTCTTGCCAACCTACGACACTCTTTGCGTCCTTCTCTTCTTCACTTACATCCTCACAATGCAAAGAACTGAGCTTACTATGACCTCTCAAGCATCGAACCTAAACGCAGGGCTCAATAGACTTGTGTGGAAGGAAGCTGAGAATTGAACCCCTACCGATTTTTGTGCTACTGTTTCTTCCACCCCACAACGTGAAAGGAGGTCTGGACTCCATTATTTGGGCTGCAATCAATTATGTATGACAACTTATTAATTGGGTTCTGGCCCGGGTGCTGTTGGCCCACTTAATGACGCTAAATTGTAAGTAAGTAAGTAAGAATGGTATGAACGTTTTTCACACATGAATGACTGTCAGATGGGGTCAGATTTCGGGAAAATATTAAACAGGCGACAGGAAATGAATGCAGTCTGTACAAAAGTGCTGCTACAATTTTTCCTCTAGTCTGCCCATTGGCCCCATCCATATTTTCTCAAGGGACACCCAGGCATGTTTTGCACTCCTGACCTCATAAAATACGGCATGTTTTGCACTTGCAACCTCACATAACATGTCAAGTAATATGTTACACACTTCCTTAAACCCCTAGAGTGTTCATAACGTGCAGAACATGGAGTCAAAACATGTCTCCACATATCAAGGTTTAATAAACCGGGCAAATAGGCAAAGTGGAGGAAAAAATCGCAGCAGTAGTTTTGTACAGACTGCATTCATTTCCTGTGGCCTGTTTAATATTTTCCCAGATTTCGGGCCCTTGCAATTTTTGTGTTATTGTATTTGGGGGTTCTTTTTTAACTTCTAGCCAAGTAAGGATTCCCCATTGAGGAAATGGGTCTTACCCAAGATCTAATGCATTGAAATTTCTGAGTCCATAAATGTAATCCTTACGCTTGGGCTAGTCAGGCAATTGGCAATTGGGCCCATTGTTGCATTGAGACTGTCACTCTTCCTCATGCGTTGAACGGACGAACGCCTCGATCCCACTATTCAGACTGCAATCAAGTATCTATGACAACTTGTGAATGGGTAACACATGACTGTCAGATGTGGTCAGATTTCGGGTACTTGCACATTTGGTGGCGGGACGCTAAAACCTCCCCCACCACCCCTATTGTACCTGAGTTCTCACTATTCTGATGGGCGACAAATTGCAAGAACTTGGAGTTTTTGCAATTTGGCACATTACTTGTGATGCTTGTTATTACCCTATTAACTTGGCCGATTCGACACTAATTATGTTCTTTTAAGAAATGTTGGAATTTTCAAATTTTATTTCTTCCAAATCAAAGAATATTGTGAAGGATAATCGTGAATATTTAGGAATATTCTATTTATTGAAATGAATTTTTCAAAACTAATTCATTACTCCACTGACTTGTGTCGAAATGGCCAAGGGACTATGGTATAACCCAGGTCAAGATTGTCACCATGGCCAAGTTTACCCAAGACGGCATAAGCCTGGAGCCCTGCCTGGGTATGCAATACCAGAAGGGCCATACTTTTATCATATCCTTGTCTCAAGGACTATTTCATTAGCCTCAGATAAAGTCCATTAGCCTAGCATGGAGGATAATATTGTACATTCTCTTTTTTTTGCCTTTTCCAAGAGCCTGTGATTTCAAACCCCTTAGGAAGAGTTTTTTTATTCCAAGAACATGGTTTTAAATTCTGACTAGAGTGTTTTTTTCATCCCAAGCACAAGGTTTAGACTTTGGTCCCCTGAAGAGGCTGAGGTTTGAGAGCAGGTGAAGGGTCTACAAACCTCATCCTCTGTCAGCCCATCAAACACCATGTATGCATTGAACTTTCAAGCTTCAAACGTTGTGATTGAACCCAACAAGCCTATATGGAATTTTAAAAACATTTGCTTACAATGAAAACCACATGCTTGGATACAAATGCTAGGGGCTTTCAATAGCAGGCTCTGGCAAAAGTAAATAATTCAAAAAATCAAATAATTAAAAACGATATAGTCGCATATCTAGATGCAAGTCTTATTATTGGAGTCATGATGATTTTTTTGGTTGGGCTAGTGAGGCCATTCAGAATGGGGTTCATATATTCCCAGAAGTCAATTGTCTTGTGAGGTTTATTTGAGTGTTGGGCAGGTGGGTAAAAGCACATTATACTAGACCAAAATTGGCAATTCAAAGTCTATTTTTAGAGTCCAAATTTAGTGTTTTTTTTCTATAAACATTTAAATGGTGTTCAAGTTCACTTTTTTTTTCCATTTCCATGTTTATACCACCATAATTTAAACATTTATTTTAAACCAATAAAAATATGAGCCTTGAAAAAACTCAATTTAGATATCAAAATGGACTTTACAAATTTGAAAATTTTAAATGTTTGAAAAAAAAATTCTTGTTTGATTTTATCATCTTTAAATGTTATGGTACTTCAATGTGTGGTGGTAAAAAGTTGTAGGTTTAGTTTCCAACTCTGCTAGAAGAAAAAAAATTCATATTCATAATTTTTTTGAAGTAGTTTGGACTAGGAACATTGGATGTACCATCCTTTGTGAAGTCCACCTTGGATTGAACATTTATCCTTTCGATAATTTTGTTTTTGGGTTTCAAAGATTAAAATGTGTAGGTTTCAATTTTTCATCACACTTTTGCCAAGTTTCTCAAATAGATTCACATACAATGCAACAATACTTCACTCACCTAAAAAACACTACCACTAGGACATCCAATTTTTTTTATCATAGCATGTTTTTACCCTTGGGGAGTAACAGGTTTAAATTGCCCTGAGGAACAATGATGTCCATGGAGCAACTTAATCCCCTTGCTCCCCTAAGAACATGGTTATTCCCCAAGGGAACTTAAATTTTTTGCTCCCTAAGGAAACATGTTTGCCCCTTAAGGTAACTTAATCCCTTTCTCCCAAGGCAACTTATGCCCTTTACTCCCCAAGGAACATGGTTCTTTTGAAGAAGTTGTTCTTGGGCAACTAACTAACTTTTTAAAATTACACAATGGGCAATTTTTTTTCATCCATTTCATTTGTCAATGAAAAGGTTTAAACCCTAGACCTTTGGATTGCAAGAGGGGATTTTACCTATTGCATTGGTTTTTTTCCTGTGAAAATAACGTTAAAATAATTTCAAGCATTAATCATTTTGAGGGTATGGTCTGCAAAATCTGATATTTTTTCCTCTTGGACATTGTACTAAATTATACTATAATTTTGTCAAGCCCAACATTGCATTTAACTCGTTGTTATTATTTAATGTTTGCTAGTTCTCTACTTGTAATTTTTAGGGTAAAAGGTTTTTTTCTTTTTTTGGTTTGGTGTGGTCACACCTAGGGTAAATGCTCACAAAACTTTTCTAGTTCTAATTTCCATGGACACTAGGTTTGGTTTTTGGTTAAAAGGTTATTGTTTTTGGTAAACTTTTTTGTTTTGATTTCTAGGCTATTCTAGATTTCAGGTTCCTTTTTTAATTATAATTTCCACATACCTGTGTTTTAATTTCCAAGGTAAGAATATACATTAATTTCTAGGGCAAGAAAACACACACACACCTTGTGTTGGTGCTGATGAAAAAGATGATGACAATGGCTGGCTGATTAAATTTTGAAATTTTAATACCAATCAATTAGGTTACTAACCAATTATCAAAAAATCAATAACCAATTTGTAGGTAATGAGTAACTAAATTGATTAACAAGGTCAAAATTCAATAATTGACCAACATTAATATTGTTTATCATTCAAATAACTACCCAACATTGGTACATAAAAAACCTAAATTTTACAAAATAATTAACCAAGGTGAAACTGGACATGAATTCAATTCATTTTCATTCACACTAAAATCATGATTCATAAATCATAATAAGCATGGTCAGGTATCGAAAATCATTTCAACCCTTACTGGGCATCCGGTTAAGTTGATGCTTCACATCCTTGGATGTGAAATTCACAAACACTAGCCCTTGATTCATAACTAGTGAGTATTTGATCTTTGTTTCATACCCAATATTTACATTTTGAAGAACTTATAACCATACTTGACTTCAAGAATAAAATGTGGGGATTTGGAAAAAACACACTAAAGTCCCCCAAAAATTTTCTCACAAAACACAATTTTTTGCATTTCAAAAATTTGACGAGATATGTACACCAAATTTGATGAAAATATTGTGAACTTTCGAAAATTTGAAAATTTTGGAACTTCATGTACTTAATTCTTCAAAAATATTCAATAAAAGATTAATATTTTGTATGTGATGATATATTTGGACAAAAATAATACTCCCCACAAAGTATGAAAACTAATAAATAAATTTCAAAGTGAGGTTATAGGTGATATTCTTGTATGAAAATTTAGGTGAAAAATGATAATGATATAAGTAGAAATATTTCACCAATTTTTTTGAAATTTATTCTTTTCATTTAAGCATTTTGGTCAAAAACATGTTTTTGTAGTCTTGGTAAGCCAAAAATTATTATTATTGAATATTTTAATGAAAGAGGGGAAGATTCTTGAAGGTGGCATAATTTATCGTCTCCATTTTGGTTTCCCTTGTTAATGGAACTTGTCACTCAATATGCCACCTTATGGTTGTAAAAAAACCACATGTTATATACATGATGTTTGTTGAATGTACCCAATCCTCTTAATCCCAACAGTTTTTGAAATTGAAACCAATGGGTCTTTGATTCTTGAATAGTTAAAAAATTTGAACCGATGGCTTCTTAAAAACACTATAAGGAACACACATTTTGCACTATCCACTTTGGGTGAAATATTAGCACCTACACCAGTACCTTCACCTTGTGGAATGAGTTCTCTTTTAGATAAATGCTATATTTGTTGATGGAAAATTTTAATTTGGATGGAGAGACCCTAATTTGTTCCAAGGACCATATACCTATTTATGATGTTTAGAAGTTGTTAAATGAACTTTTGGATGTTTACGATGGTGCCACTGTAAATGTTGGTTCACCCAAGAGGTGGTGGTCAAATATACTAGTTGAATGTTGGGCCTTTTTTTCTTCTTGTTTTTTCTTTATATACCAAGTAGGACCCCCAAAGTCAAATGGCATGATCTAATGTAGACGCTTGCCAAGTGTTATTTGAAAGGAATGAATTTAATTTATAAACTTCCTTTTTTGGCTGAAATGAAAGATTCCGTTGCAAAAATTCAACTGGTGTAGGAAGAAAAGGCAACTAGGAGGACAACCAACCCTAGCGAACTAAGAACATTAGTTACCAAATAAAATTACCATTTACCAATAGTTGATAACACCACCTAATTGTTTTACCATTGTGGGTGCATATGGCATGGTGAGAGCACCAAGTCTTATCAAAATACTCAAATAATTTGTTTTTTTCCTCAATATGTAAGTCATGATCTATTGCAATGTGCGTTGCCTCTCAACACAACCATAATAAAAAAAGCCCTCCCATATAACCTTCCCTAGCTTAACGTCCCACCACCTATTGTTATTGCAAATAATAGCATTCATTTCAATCCAAATGGAACATAAAGATACATCCCAAAGTAAAGTCCAAATAAAGCTAAACATCCTAAGGCTATTAGGTAACCTTTGGTTAAACAAACATTGTTCTACATTTAGGGCTTTCCAAATGCCAATAGAGTTGGTAGGCAACTTGAAACTACATAGGAAGCTAAATGCTAGCTCCCAAGTTTTTTTGGTTTTCAAGCATTGCCAAAACCTATGCATTGTTGACTTAAGCATCAAGGAGTCACATGAAATGTACTCTAGTTGGATGTTGTGATTCACCTTGGCCCTCCATGTATTACCAACAAAGGTTTCATGCCATGCACAAACCAAATGAGTTCAAAATTTTGTTTGATTTTTCATTTCGTCCACGCATCCTTCCACTTTAATTGAAAGCTTGGTAAGAGGATTTGCTACCATTTTGCAAGCATTTTATGAGTAAGAGTATTATTTGGATTCAATAGTTGTATGCTTAACATTGCACTATGTCCTATCATTTCTACCTAGCTATCCCATCACCATACTAGAGGGTCAAAGATTGGTTTAATAAAAGATCCATAGAACAACTTGAAAGTCTTTCAACTCAAACTTGGTCATGCACAAACTCTAACTATCCTTAGGGAGCCCATGAATATCTTTTTGCCTTTCAGTGGGTGTTGCAACCCTAACGTGGTTCCAACCTTGGGATTTCAACTTCGGTTTGAAGGAAATACTCTAATTTAGATCATAACTAGTTTGAAATACAAAAAACCTCAAAAAGTGTCTACTTTTTAAAAGTTGTGGATACTTACCCAGACCCCAACTTTTGTTTCAAAATCTTATATATTAAAGCTAAGATGGTGTCTGTCCGTCCGTCTGTCCGACGCGACAGTTCCGCGTTTTAATCCGCCGGCGGAATCAGCCCGGACAGTCAGATTCGGAAAACGGAATTCGGCCCGGACAGTCGGATTCTGCCGGTGAATTAAATAGGTACCCTATCAAACTGGGTTTTTACTCCTGCAAAAGCTAGCAGGTAACTTTACCAAACGGCAGGGCAGGGCGGGCAGGGCAGGGGCCAAATAAAGAGTAAAAGATAAGAAAAAATAAAACTTATAAAACTTCACAGTGGCCGAAGGTCACGGGCACCCACGGGGGACTTCACAGTGGCCTTCGGCCACAGGCACCCACTAGTTAGGATAAAGCATGTGAGGAGCGCCAGTTGGATGGCACCAACATGCCCCCATGGTTGTTTCTCATTTTTTTGAAGGGGTGAACCAATTGGGTGGCACACACATGCCCCCAAGACATGTTTATTATGTTTTTGAAGGGGTGGGTGCTTGATTTCCCATCAAGTTCCCAAACAGTTCTCATCGATTTCCTCTCGTTCCCATCAATATCCAATCAAAATCCTTTTGTTCTCTCATCAATTTCCCAAACAATTCTCATCAAATTCCTCGTGTTTTCATCAATAACCCATCAAATGTTTTTGTTCCCATCAAGTTCCCAAAAAGTTTTCATTCTCATTTTCGCAAAGTAGCCAGTGGGCCCACATCTAAAATGCATCTGGTGCTGATTCACCTAAAACTGTCTTGTGTTGCAAGGTCTGTTTGGCCCATTGACAAAAGTTTATCTGAAGATGGCTGCCATTTTAAATGTCAAGGAGAAAAATTTGGTCCTTGCTCTAGATTTATAGGTGAAAAAGTTTGTCTATATTTGGAATTAGGTTAGAGCTTTTTGGCTACTATTGCTATTAGAGTTTTTAAAAAGTGGTGTTATAATTTGTTTTGTCAGAATCTAGCAACTATTTTTAACAATTTGTAGTATTGCATACAGAATGCAAAGTTCAAATTGGAAGCACAAACATAAGCACTTATGGGGGAAGTGAATCCCTCGAACTAGCCATTCCATCACAAGTGACCTACAAAACTATAAGTTGGTACCCAATTACAACAAATGCAAAGATAAATCATTGGCATTGGACTCTAACAAAAGGATAAAAAATGTCAACATCATGCAAAGAAAGTTGTGTGACTTGTAAAATGGTCATTCAATTCAATAGAAATTTGTCAATCATAACATTTTTGCATTTGCAAAACTTGTAGGGTTATCACAAAAACTATATTGCCTAGTCATCATTACAATGTCGATGACAAGTTCCTCACCATTATTTAATGCAGTTTGCATACGGGAGATTCTACAAAGTATAAAATCATTGTGCAAACATGTGCACGACAAGTGGGTAATGAACCTATTGTGAAGCTTTGATTTCATAAAAACCAAAGTAAGGAAAAATCTTTAATCCTTCACGTTGCCTATCGTCTACACCATGGCTAATTCAACTAGTTTCACGTATTGTAAGAAGTTGGAAACAAGTATTTGAGATGTTATCTCAAGGTCACACACTTGAACACATCTTTGGATTATGCAAACTTGATGAGAACATGCATAGATTCTAGTAATGGAAAAATGCACACAACAAGCAAAGTTAAAGTTGGAGGTGACAAAGGTGTAATTCAACATAGCTTGTTGGTTTATAGGGTTATCCAAGGTCATCTTCACAAGGAAAGTTTTGTATTCTACCATACTTTTCTTGGCAGGGTTCAACATCAAAATCCATCTCAACTTGACAATCTAGATAATTTTGTTCCCTTTTGTTGCCATGCTCTTTGCAAGTTTTGTGAACTCCAAGTGCCTCTTAGGTGAATGTGAAAAATAGGAGAACAAACATTGGAGTAGATTCTCAAAGTGCATTACCAAAGGCAATTTTGACAATGTTTGGATTGCCAAATTAATGTGGTGGGCCATATAATGAACCCTAATAGAATGAGGAACATAGGTGTTATGAAGTGGTTTTGTACCATTATTTGTGCCTTGAAACACATTAGCACCATCTACTTGAAAGTAGACAAACTTATAGGAATTTGGTCTCTTGGTAAACCACCATCAATCATCAAAGCCTCCATAATGACCTTGGCCAAGTTATTGCTCCTTGGTCCCTTAAATGCCCAAGCCAAGAAAATGTAAATTAGAATCCTTACTCAATTTTGTATGATGTAACAGTGAACATAGAACTAAAATTAGTTGTCAAGTATAAACTTCATCATAATTGAGAGCAACATATTGAACAACCCCCATTATTGCCCTAGTTGCCCTTATTACTTCTTGATGCATGAATTCTACCATTGTACATCTAGATATATCATTTTATTGTTTTTTGCTACCCAAATGTATTGAAGTTACATTTCTTGATTAATGGTTTGCATTCGATAGGGGGAAAAATGGCTTCAAGAAAGGATCATTTTCATTCATAATATCTTCAAGGTTTACAAGATCATAAGTGTATGGAAAATACAAAGGAGTGAAAGATGGCAAAGGATCACAAGATGAAAAAGGAAAATTTTGATCAAGAATTGTAAGAGGCCCACCCACAACAAGTTTCCTAGTAAAATAGAAGTTATTAAACTTGTAAAACTTAGGGAGTTGTGAAGGAATTATGAAAGACAATTGACAAACTCAAGCAAAAAAATTCATAGTAATAGATCATATTTAAGAAACTAGAAACCTCACATGAACACATGAACTTTTGACTATCCAATTTATAACAAGTCAAGTGTGCATCTAAGTTGTTTTATACATGAAAGGTTAAGAAGAACAAATGGAGGAGGTTGTAGAATCAATTCCCACATTACATAAGAGTAACTCTAGGAAAAAAATTTAATGTGCCATCATTTTATTAGTCGAGTGGATCGGTTACTACAAAATTGTTTTATCAAAACACCAAATGATTTAAGGAGTGATTAGAAACTCAAAAACACCCTACATTTAATTATAGGACTTATAGTATAGGGTAAACCAATCCTTTGGTGGTACCACTAAGAAGCACTTCACTAAAGTTCAAGGAAAGGTGGACTTAGTTTAATTTAACTAAATTTAATCTTTTTAAATTGTGGTTTTGACTTGCACAACATGGAGTTTGTGTTCCCCATCTATGTATACACTATGAAAGAATTGTAAACACCTACATAAACTACACAACTAAGATTTTGATTCCTAACATGTGTTTTTAAAATTCTAAACCCCTTATTATAAAATGTCAAGTCGCACCATTGTAAGGTTTATTTTTTGTTTATCAATTATAATCACCATGTTATGGCCCAAATTTTTGATTGAAAAAAGTAATGAGAATTACTACAAATTTGTAAACATGAATGTGATGACCTTTCAAAACCTTCAAAAATTGCTAAAAAATATGTGGTTGCATCAATCCCCTATCAATTAAACAAATAAAAAAGATGACTTTGAGGCCTTCTTAGATATTAAAAATGATCAAAAAAATGAAAAAAATGTTCCTTTTGTGTTCCTAAACAAAAGAACCCCAATTGTTCCTTGAACTTTCACAAAGTTAGCTTGTGTAAGGGCAGTGCTCTAGTTTTTTAAGGTCATTCTAAGTGTAAAAACTCATTCAAGATAATAGGTAGTAGCAAAATCTACACAAAGTTCCATGGGCACATTATCAAGTTTTGATTGTTTTCCAGAATGCACAGAATAACAAAAACTATATCAAAACTTTTCTTCTTTGGAATTGCACAACATTGGACTTGATTCAACACATCCCAAAGTTATGGTTACAAACTTCCAATGAAAGTTTCAATTTTTAAAAATGATTTAAAAATAGAATAAAAAACTTAAGACAAAAGGTAATTGCTTACTTGATGCCTTTTGTGGAGAATCGATGGCATTCTAAATAGATAGTGTAATGGTTATAGATTCTATTGCATCAAAATGTGGTAATATTGTGCAATAAATTTTGATCATTTTAATTTGAACAAATCCATTGCAAAATGCACATGATGCTTACAAATTGTGACTACCATCTTCCACATTGCAATAAACACAAGCATGCCTTAAGGTTTCAATATCCATGACAAACAAGAATTAAATCCATTGGGCTTGGCAAAGAAATAATGCTTTTTGTCGAGGGGAGAACTTCAAAACTTTTTAATGAAATTCAATGAATTTCTTTCTTTGTGAAGCATTGCTTGATCAAGTTAATTAAACTTAATTTAAAATTTGTTGGTAATTACAAAGGAAATTGCAATGTTATCTAGTAAGGAGATGAAACACAAGTTTTTAAAATGGCAAGGTGACAAAACACAAGCTCAAGGAATAGCCATCAAACAAAACACAAGTTCAAGGAATGGCTATGTGATGAAACATAAAGGAGTGAAGCTATAATGACCTTCAATGAACATTACAAAAGAAAGGTGGTAAGAAAATATTAGAATTTTTCACAAATAAAGCATATGGATAGCTATATTGTGGCTTTTGGGTAAGATTTGTACAATTTTTGTCCATGTGAATATGCAACAACCTAAAAGGGTTTAGGGTGGCAATTCCATGATGTTGTAACTATGTTTTCTAGCCCAAACCTTTGGTGTTTTTGATGAATTTTAATGATTTTCCCCCACTTTCCCTTTAACTAGTAGTTGGCCTTTTTTTTAAAAATGGCAATAATTTTTCCAACAAAAAAAAGGCTACCATATTCTTAGACCAATAGAACAACACAAACAATTGGGGTGTCACACTTGAGAAGAGATCTTGTTCTTTAGATGTTATTGTGGCGGAAAGCTTCAAGGATGCTTTTGGAGCATGAATTTTTGTAACAATCTTAAAGCTTTGGAGAAGTTCAATTCAAATAGTAGAAGAATCACCTATAAAAAATACTAAATATTGTTTTTCTTGCCCCAAGAAATTCCAACACCAAAATCCCCATCAAACAATTTTTTTTTAAATTATTGTTTTTAGGCTCCAATGTTGTGGGGATGTTGCCACTGTTAACATCCATTAGCTTATTAAGTGAACTAGCTAGGTTCTACATGCATCTCACACCCCATGTTTCCATGCCAAAACCTACAAATGCTAGAGAATCATCATGCTTCAAACTCCTTGTGGAACTACAACACTAGCTTAAAAAAGACCAACATTAACACGATTTAGTTGCATAGCAAATTTTAATTCTAGTTGATGATGAAGCATCTCACATCCATCACTACACAATGTTTGTAGTCTATGCCAAAGTGACACACTATTGTTCCAAAATTCATCAAACCCAACTTGTTCAAGAAGGTTTAAGTCTCTAATTTCACCTTTGTTCAATGTAGTTAACACATTGTCCAACTTGATTTCTAATGCAATAGAATCATCAATATAAATCAAGTTTATCCAACAATTACTTGCAAAAAGGTTCATGGATGAAATGTTACCAACACCTTGTTATTGAGAAGGGATTGGAATGACTTGAATTTGTGGTTGTAATTAAAGAGCTTCTTAGTAGCACCACATGACCAAACATTTCTTATGGTGGGCATTTGCACTATGGGTACACAAAAAAGTTGGAAATAATTAGCTAAAAAAATTGAAAAAAATTATAAACATTGTAGTGCAAATGAAAAAAAGGCCTAAAACTTGGAAAATTTTGCCACTCTTAAAAGCTTTGCAAAATGAAGAACTAAAGAAAAGTTAGCCAAAAAGTTCACAACTTAAGAAATTCAGATTTTTATTTAGGAGATACATTGCTTGGTAAGATAGAAGAATGAAAGAGAAGATGGTAGCTTCTTTAGCAAGTTCACATGCATTGTTTGAAAGGAATGGTGGCTAGACAAACTTGTTGCATGAGATGCATCACCTTCCATTTGAACAATTTATAGCAATAGAGCTTGAAGGAACTTTTGATGGAACTAGTGCAAATTTCTATGTGATGTCCTCTTCAACACTTGAAAAAACCAAGTTGACATCCTTTGTAGCATTTGAAAGATCAACAATGTGTGTGAATTTTCTTCAGAAAAAAACTAAAAGCTACAAATGTCAATGTTACTTTTCAAAACAAAAAAAAGGAGCTTGGTGACGGCATTGAGGATCACCATATGCAATCACCACACATGGTCCATTCTCCCCCCATCGATGTTGCTACTCACAAAGAAAAAACATGTCAAAAAACTCTTGGCGATGACAATGTTCTTGATTTGAATACCTTTGTGTGTGCAAGCTTTTAGAAATCAAGTAAGCATTGGAAAGCTTTCAACAATGAAGTATTTTGGACCAAGGTGTTTAGGTTGAAATGTTAGGGACCAAGCTTTAGAGTATTAGTCAAAACAATAGGAAAGTAGAAATAATAATTTTGTCTTAAACAAAATTAACAAAATTTTCCAATCTTTTGTCATTATATTCTGAATTTTCCATAAAAATATTTTAAAAATAATTTCTTTCAAATTTTGTGGTTTTGAGAGTTTGCAAAATTTGCCAATTTTGAATTTTTATTTTTTTTGAATTTTCCAATTCTTGTAGAGTTTGTGGCATAGTTTCACATGTTTTTCCAAATTTGCACTAGTAAACAAAAATTTCCAATTCTAACTTATTTTGCGGTTTTGGGGATTCAATGAAATTTTCCAATTTTGTGGTTTGAAGGCTTTGGTGAAAATTTCACATATTTTTTTCGAATTTTTCCAAATTTAAAATATAGAACAATTATTTATTTATTTATTCAAGATTTGTGGTTTCAATAGTTTGACAAATTTCTGAATTTTTTGGGGTCATATTTTTCTGAGTTTTCAGTAAAAAAAAAGATATTTTCCAATTTTGACAAATTCTTGATTTTGGAAGTTTGGTGAAAATTTCCAAATGTTTTTCAAAATTTTATAATTTGTAGTAAAAGAAGAGAAAGTTCTCCATTTTTTTTTATAATTGTGTAGTTTGACACTTTGGTGAAAATTTCCAAATTTTTTTCCATTCCTTTTTAATTTGTAGCAAAGAACAAAAATTTCCAATTATTTCAAGTTTTGGGGTTTTGATAGTTTGGTGATTTTTTCCAATTTCTTGTCATATTTTTCAGAATTCTCTTTAAGAAACAAAAAAAATCCAATATTGAAAAATTTGTGGTGTTTTTAGTTTGGTGAAATTTCCTGAATTGTTTTTGCATTCTAATAAAAATTTTAAAATATTTCCAATTTTATGGTTTCAAGAGTTTAGCAAAATTTCCCAATATTCTATCAGTTTGCTTTTCCAAAATTGTAGTATTGAATGAAAATTCCCATTTTTTCCAAAATTTCTGGTTTCAAGAGTGTGGTGAAAATTTTCAATTTTTCTTTCTCATACTTTAGCAAATTTGCAATAAAAAACTTGCCAATTTCTTTTCCAAATTTGTGATTTATGCTTTAGTTTTGATTTAAGGTTAGAAGTAAGTGTGTGATTATACCTAGTACTGAATTGTTAACATTATGCATTGATGCTTCATCTAAAGCTACAAACTTAACTGAATTTTGGGAAAACAATAATTTTATCATGCTGAAGGTGTGGGCATGCTTACAACTTTTTAATTTAGTCCATGGGGGTTTTTTGATTGTGTAGAAGTTGTGGTTAAATATATAAATGAGTATGACACTTCATTTAATGTTCTAAAATTCAAGTTTGGGGTTGTAAGCTTGTGCTTACATCTTGTAATTTATATTATAAAAAATTAATTAACTCCGTCAGGCCTTTTTCAAAATTCTCAAGTTTGATGGTAGCCTAGAGAACACGTGGTTGTCTCCTAACACCATAAAATGCTATTTGGATTCCCAACTTCCTACCCAAGAATTGGAACTTGAATTTCATAGTGTGCAAATGATGGAAGAATTGTCATACAAGGAATTGTTTTTTAAGAACACATGAAATTCTTCCAACATTCAAATTCCACTAGTTGTATGAAAAGGTGAGGAGCGAAGGCTAAACACTTCTTTATCTTATTGTGAAACCGCATTTGACTTTTTCCTTTTGTTTTGACCCGCTGATATATTAAAAAGGTTGTGTCATAACTAAAATTTATATGATTCAAGAGTTAGAAGAAGACGACACATGTTTCATGCAATGGATAGGAACATCAAGGATAAGAAGGTTGTGTGCAGTATGTAGAAAGAAAGTGAATCGATATTATTTGTGATGATATTATGATTTGTTTTGGTGCTTGTTTTGTGAAATTACATAGCACATAAGTGTTGCACATATATTGTAGGTTAGTTTAGTGGGGGAAAGGATCAACGCCATGGTTGATTGCCCTCTCATGTTCGACTTTTGAAGTCGGTGGTATTTGACTTATCTAGGTTTTTTTTAATAGGTCATGTTGCTCTATGAAAATTACTCAAATTATCCACAACAATATGATATGAATGTGGTTTCCTAACTTTTTGTAGCATTTTGTCATCAATTTTCAGAATTATATAACTTTTTAAAATTTTATTTCTTTTCATTTCTTTTAATTGCACAGGCCCACATATTTAGGTAGGAACATGTGAATCAATTTCCACCAAATTGTAATAAAATCAAAAATATTATCAGCAATTGTTCAACTAGGGGTCTCCAATGTTTTTTGGCATTTTGTGATCAATTTTCAGAGTTGTATAACCTTTTTGTTATATTTTTTTTCAGTTTTCTTTAAGTTGCATGGGTCTTCAACTTGGCTAAATCTTCTTGTGGATGATGATCACTTAGGCAACAAATCAAAATCGATGAAAACAACATTCAATCATTATTGAGTCTCGGACACATTAAAAAAGAGTCTTAAAGCATTATTGCAAGAAAATTGTTTTGCCCATTTTTGGGAGGGGGGACTTGATATGTATGCCTTATTGCACCTATGACTAACAATTGGGACTTCTTTGTCAAAAGGGGCCCACTCTTCCCTGACCCCAAACAACAATATATTAATAATAAATAAAATAAAATTCCCCTCTACACAAAAAGAAAAGAAAAACCCAACAACCAAACTCAAACTATGGAGTTATTGTGTTTGCTCTTGTTTCAATGAACCTTCCATTCCCACACCCCAAGTTGGAAAAATGGGAAAAGAATGGTAGCAAGGTCAAAATCTCTAAAAACTTGGAATTCTCAAGGCTGCCCAATATAAAAAAGATTTCACCTTAATGGTGGAGGTTTTTCATATGTCAGCCAAATCCCCTTTTTATTGGTACTGAAAGATTTGGTTCAAAGTGTTCTACAACTCTTTTACACGACACTTCTAAAGGGTTGTACCTCTTTCAAAGTTGGACTCTTTTGGTCAAATTACAATTAAGGATTAACTGGAAGAAACCTATTTTCCTGCCTGTATGCCTTTGTATATGACCCGCCAGGGTGAAATGACAACCACATTGGGAAGTTACTTGGACAAAAGATGGTGGATGAGATTGCTTCTTTGTTCCAATGCCTTAGAAATTGTTTGGTGAAGAATTTTTGCAATATTTATATGTTTGTGGGTATTGCACCATTGCTGTAGTACCCATTTCCTGGCTGCACCATGGGCCAAAAGCTGCTATGTACTATAACAGCACAGTATGTAGCAACCTGGGTTTGATACCAGGAGCTCATCATAGGCAAGTTTGGTATCTCAGCCTACTGCCCCTCATTTTCCTCCCATTAGGAACAACATTTAGAAGAAGAATATATATACTGTTAATTGGAGATTTTGAGTTACTGTGTTCCCCAGTGGTTGTTCCCTGTATGACTTTTGGGGAATGGCCATTGGGAACACAGGGAACCAAAAAGGCTTAATGGCATTCACCATCTTCTGTCCAAGTAACTTCCCAGTGCAATTGTCATTTTGCCCTGGCTGTATATGACCTACTTCTTACAAAAGGGTTACCAAGGTGAAACCAGAAATTATTTCTCTTGAGGTCAATCTACAACCATTAAGTTGGTAAGGGGGCATCCAATGAATGGTGCACTGGAGGGTGCTGGTTCGTTTTTTCAAATGTTCACTTCCTTTTTCCCTGGAGAAAGACAAGGGAACACAGAATCTTCCATAGTTTATTCTTGTGCAATGGGGTAAGTGATTTTTTTGACAAATTTTGTTTACTTAGCAAACAAAACTTTGAGAAATACTGTACTTGGAAAACGGTGTATTTTCAGAGTAACATGTGTTTTTCAGCAACAAAGTCTTGTGGAATGGAAAAATCAAAGAAAAACACTGTATAGAAAAAAGAAAGAAAACAATAGGAACATTAAAAGGGGAAAAAAGTATGTGAGAAACTGACAACAGGTCATCAAAACTATGTTTGCCTAAGAAGATTCAAGCATCACCCACTTTTTTCTTTTCTATGTATATCCTCTTTGTATGTGTGAGAAAGGCAAATTGACCACTGAATCTTCCAATGTTTGCTGCATTACAAAAGTAAGCACTAGGACAAAAGGAGGAAAACTGCTTGACTTGTTGGTAGTCACTAGGAAAAATTCAATCGAAGACTTTTATGCCAGGAGGAGATTCAACGAGATTCAAAGAGATTCAAGAATCAGGACGAAAGCATGAATCAGCACAGTTGAGTCAGGCTAGTATCTTGACTCTTATTTTTGACCAGTTTTAGCCCCAGAAATATGAAATCTAGACTTTGAGCAGTCCCTGCTTTAGTCTTAAGTGGGCAATCTATAGTGTTCACAAACTACAATAAGGCACTAGGAGAAATTTCCTAAGCCTATTTTGGAGGGTACCTTATGTCCATGACAATCTCTCTTAGAAAAGAGGACAGATCTTACACCAACTCCTTGATAGGGGGAGGGATGTCACACCTACATATAGGCATCAGATCCCTCCCCGTCTTGACTAGTAGGCATGAGAACCGTCCTTCTCTTACACCTCCCAATCTACCTCTATTTCGGTTCATAATAATATTAGGCCTGCTTTACAGTAGGAGTCAGGGCTGATGTTCAACCCAAATCCAGCATTCCTATTGGTGCAAAACTTGAAATCAGCCCCCAAGAGCTTTACCCTAGGAGTCAACGCTGAAATAGAAAAAAAACTTTTCAATCTGCCCTAAGTACTAATGAATGCTGAACTTTATGGCCTTGTATTGGCCCCAAGGCTGGGAAAAGGATACCATCAAATTTGGGAGGCCACCAATTTGCAACCATTGGGGCCAATGTTCCAGCATTTATTAATATCCTGACATTAATGTGCTAGCATTTATTAGTAACTTGGGGCCAATTTGCAACCCAAAAATGCTCAAAGTTGGCCCCAAGTTGTTTTGGCCCTGACTCCTAGTGTAACCTAGTGTAAAGCGGGCCTTAGTCTAATTGGGAAAGGCCATGCCTGGGGGCGGGGGGAGGGGGGGGGGGACGTTCTCCAAATGTGGGACTCGACTGGGGTTCTCATCTTAGGCCCCTTACGTTGCAATGCTTTCCTGTGCGGGGTTTTACCGTACACAGGAAAGACTGGGGGAGTTTTCACCCTGACAAGTGGTACGACTTGCACAAAGCTGGAGAGCCATTTCTTCCAGCTTTGTAACAAAAGGCCGTGTGCACCAAGCTCAGGTGTTGGAGGTAATTCAGTAGAGCTCAATTTTTTTTTGCATACCACAGTCGGACCGCTGCTGGAGCGTGCAACAAGATGGGTAGCTGCAGCAAGCTGAGCTTGAATAGTTCCAGCACTTCTATAATTGCTCACGAGCCTGCTATTATGGGTGTAGAGACTTGCAGCAACGACTTTGATCAACATGCACTTTGCTGGTCCACCAATGATCATGGCAAAGCTCGCGGCACTCTTCTTCCTAATGCCGTTTATCGTCATGGCTGTAGGCTTGCTCTAGTTATCTTGCTCTTTTACGCCCTTTTCTTTCAAGCTGCAGTGGCTCAGAACACCTCAGACCGGTATCCAGGGTTGGGTTGGACGCTGATCAATAATTCCGCCTCTACTAATTCCTCAACGTATTACTATTATCAGCTACAAGAGGGTATGAAATTTTCACCTAGATCTTTGTGCATCTTTGGCTGATTTTCAGAGAAGCGTACTCAAACACCTGCAACATACATAGGTCTACCAGAATATTTATTCGTCTTACTATGAATATAGCAGCAATTCATGACAACGGGTCGAGCTTCTGCCGGGTTAGATTTTTTTGAGGTGCATAAGAAATTGATAGTGATCATCTTCTAAAGTATCTGTATCTGATCCTGCAATATGCTTCTCGATTGAAGAATTTTGCACCGGATCAGTTTTGTAGGACGTCTAGGTAGTCGAAGTCAGTACAAAAGCTCATAAATTTTCAGGATTCTGGAGAGGAGAAACGGAATCGTATAAGGTCATGGATCTCGAGTAGCTGATCACTTGCGAAAATTCATTGGTATCATACGGACATCAGATCTGTGGTTAAAGGTCTTCTTAGTAAGTTGACACTGTTCAGCGCCTGTTCAGGGCTTAGCTTTGTGGAAGATAAACCGAATTTCGAAGAAGGCCTGTCTATGTTTGTGGCTGACAAGGAAGATGGCTTGTTCATGTGTGTTTTTGGTGCCAGCGAATGCTGTACAGACTTTATTCAAGCTTTGGAGTGAGCCCCACTACGTAGAATGGCCGCCGATCAGTCCAAACAACGTCTTTCCTTGCCTCACAGAAACTTGGCTAGGAATCTTCTGCACTTCTGTGAAGTTTGAAGATCCGTATAACAACTATAGCATTAATCATGAGTCCTTCATCTTTAACATCGCAATTTTGTAAGCAGCCTACTTCAAACCTTCACATTATCCAGATTTGGGTCTTGATTGCTCGTTGATTCCCGATGCGTATTAAGTTGGTCGGAGATAAGGAATTCTTCATGACCATTCTGGAAGTATTTTATGTGTCACAGCTTGAATAATATGATGCTACATGAGTTTAGGACAAGTTTTCCATGAATTCTTTCTTCACGAATACTTACCCAGCCACTGCCGCAGATGCGAGAGTAAATATCTGTACTGGATTTGTTTGCTAGACTTCTCGTTCTTGTGCCGAAATCTCTCATTGTAAAAAGGGAAATTATAGAGCTCCAAAATTGATCGACTTCCCTTAACGTGTGCGATCCACTTTGTGGTTATGTTGCAGGGACTTATCGAACAGAGGAATTCAAGGTCCCTTGCCCGCTGCCATCGGGAATCTGTCGAATTTGATCATCCTGTGAGTTTTCTCTTACCTGCAAAAACCTCTCTGGAGAAAATTCCTAGTGTATTTTGGAAGGCACCTTACAGAGAGGAATTTTTCCTCAGCAATAAGGGCCTGGCGTTTTGGCTTTCAAAAGGCCCAGCGTCTTGGCCACAGTGAACCAGCACCCACCAGTGAACCATGAAGGATGAATGGTAAGTGGTCATAAGACAGTTTTCTGTTGGGTTCCAGTTCCCTAGCTAACCATGGTGGTTAGCTCAACTGTTTCTTTTTTACCTACCTACTAACAACCCACATGCAGGTTGTTAGTAGGTAGGTAGTAAAAATAGCCCTTACTTAAGTATAAACCATCTACTTACCTGGTAGTTATCTATTTTCTTACCTATGTATCTACCTATTTATGAGACCTATTTGCTACAGAAGTGGCTACCAAGTTGAAACCAAATATTAACTTAGTTGAGGTTCATCCACAACTGTGTAATAAGGAGCATCCAGTGGCCACTGCGCTTGTGGGTGATGGTTCAACTATGGCCGGGTGTATTTCTTTTTATTTTTTTATTTTTTCCTTTTGGGTTTTTGTCCAGTATGGGGGAAGGCACTATCGTCAGTACCTTCCATCCATCACGCAAGCGGGATTCAAGGTCAAAGGCACTAACAGTAATACCTACCCCGCATTAGGATTGAGGTGCAATATTATAGTCCATTTGTCCAGGGCTAAAGGCACTGTTAGTAGTGCCTCCCCTGCATAAAATTGAGGTGGAGTATTATAAGGACGACTCATATACATTCAAATGAACAAATTTTTCAACAAATCTCCCTTTTTCTAGAGATATCATGAGAAATATCCTAGAGCAAGAAATTGTGTTGAGTAAGTCCCCTAGATTTCCTGCTTTCCTTTGACAAAGTCCATTACACAATATTTTATATACATCTTTATAAAATGTATCCTATTTCTAGTTTCTCACATAAATTAAAATGAAGAGTCCAATCTTGAGTCTTATTCTTCAAAAAAACAATTATGGTCATAGTTTCAATTTTAATTTTAAAAGTCAATCTTGTTTCAAATCTGCTCTTCGTATGCACCCACATGCTTAGCACTTGTCATTAGCTTAGGTGGAAAATGATAAAGAATAGGAGGGACAAAATTTTGTGGCAATAAATAAAACATGCACTCAAGGTAATCAACTTTTTATCTTTTGGGGAGGGTGAATAGTGTGAGATGTGAGCCTTTCCTTGTACGGAGGTTTGGGAAGTCAATGTGGGATATGGGAAAGACTTTTATCTCAACCAATCAAAGTTCAGTGGTTTGCATGTTTAGCACCTTTAGTCAAAGGCGCTCCTTGCATGTCCTTCTATGTCCAAAAACATAAAGTAGCTGCAATAGCTACTTTATGAGACTTTTTTATGAGACCTAGGGACATGATAATCAGACACACATATGAGAATACTCAAATGTAAGAATTAGTTTTGTGTGTGTTTATAGTTTTAAACATATTTGGCATGTGAGTGTAAGTACCAAACTTATTTACACTTTGTGTAACTGCAAATGTGTAACCATGGGCATGTAAGTGTAAATCATTTAATTCTCTTGTAAAACCATGTAAGTCAAATTGTAAATGATCTTGGGGAACACATTTGGGAACTTTAGGAAACAGTGAGAACTTTTTGGAACCCCTTGGAAACTTGATGGGAATATAATGAGAACATTTGGAACAAAAAAATCAAACTGTGGTATTCCTTAATAAAATAAATAAAATCTTTAGCATCCTAATGCATGTTGGATCACCTCATTGACTAAACATAAATTTTATTCCTAAATTTATTTGTCACCATTTTCAACCTAAAGCCTAATGGCAAGGACATACGATTGGGGGGCTTATTATATAAATTACTTGTGGCCTGTGAGGGTGCGCATTGGGCAACATACTTATGTGTTATTTTTATTAGTTATTTGTTGCATTGTGAAGGGTATATATAATTAGCTGTATTAATTATTGCATTATATGAGGTATTGATAGGTACGCTCCAACATACCCATAGGAGAATTATTAAATACTCATCAATGTCATAAATTGGATCTTCATTTTTTTCTTGGTCCTTATTTGTTGGATTTGAAAAAAAATTGTTGGATACCTAGTCCATTTACACATACCCAATTTTACATGCTGGGTATGTGTGTATTGACACTTACCTGCATAAACACTGGTCCAAACCAGGATTTTTGGGGGTGCAATCTCAATTGTAAAATCATGTCCAATGCCACAACATGCTACCCATTTTTAGTATCCATTAGGCTCTTTGGGATTAGCCAGTTAATAGGTCACTAAATACAGTATGTCATTCACCTAATTATTCCTTATATATAGTAGTACCTTGGCAGGTTCAAGACTAATTATATTATTTTTGGAAATATTTAAATTTTCAACCAAAAAAAATCAAAAACCTAAATTTTGTGAAGGAAATTAAAGAATCTTTGTGATTATTCTGGAAATATTATGTTTTCAAATATATATATATATATATATTGGACAGAAATGTGCTCAAGCTATCCTTGTACTACAGTATGGAATCAATGGCCACCCAATCCTGGTGATTATCAAAATAACTAGGACTTTGATTTCATGCATGTGACTGGGGTGAAAGAAGATGCCTTCATGCTTTCTTCAAGCACTAACCAGACTTTTTGGCAATGAGATGGTAGGAACCTGCATCGCAATGGTTTTAATGGGAGCATCCCTACCCTATATGGGAATCTGACAAGCTTGATACAGCTGTAAGTTTTATCTTCTGAAGGACATCACGACTCCCAAATGAATAGAGTATTAGTCTTCCTAGCCTAAAGAATATTGCATGATCTAAATAGAACTGTGTTATTGCAATAATGTTAAGATTCTTCGACATGTCATGGAGGATTAATATATATTATTTCCTCAGATTTTAAGCTTTGAAAAATCAGGTCATCTTTGTGAGGTTTTGTCCAATTCTTGACGCCAGGATCTAGGTTTTGTACTGATTATTCTAACATCAAATCATCTTTATGCCCCTTTCAGAGACTTGAGTGACAACAATTTGACTGGGCCAATCCCTGCAGAATTTGGATATTTGGGCAGTAATTTAGAGTCATTATATTTGCATGGCAATCAACTGAGTGGACCGATTCCGGTTTCATCAACAAACAGCCAGAATGTGGGCTTCGATAATTTGACAACACTCGTTACATTGTAAGTGTCTTATATTTCACTTGTCATTGAATTTGTTCATTGTTGAACCTATCCCAATGGATCTACCAAACTTCTTTCCTGAGTTACATAAATTTTATGAATTTTATGAATTTTTTGGTCATCACGTTTTCAAAAACATTATTGATTACACCATTCATGAACTAATTTTTCAACATTTCTTTAATCAATGTCCATAATTAGATCTCAATCAAATTGTCCTATGGATAGACAACCAATTTTGTTCTATGAATGTTAAATAATCTTTATTGAAAATTTGGACAATGATCGAGTGAAATATAGATTGAGTATCCAGTGAATCTCCTAGATTGATTTCCAATTCAAAGCTGCATGGACCATGATTCCTGCAATTCTTTCATGTGAATTTCATGCCAACAATGACGATGCGGCATGCACAAATTTTTTAATGCAATATGTGTAAATCTAATTAATTGAAAAATCAGATGTAACTACCAAATGTAATTTATCTTTGGTGCAGTTGCCAAGAGCTTTCTAGCTAGAATTTTTGAGAAGTTCCAATAATGATTCTGCTAATCACAGATGATTTCAACATCAATAAGAACTTCTCATCATAACGTAAATCAGTCCCATGCTAGCAATTTTTAAAAATGAAACAGGATGGAATTTAGGCCTTTACCAATTCAAGTGGACTTTAATCTGTTTGGAATATGTGTTGAAAAACACATTTCCTTTCCATTGAACAGATCTCTAAGATGTAAGACAAAATCTAGCAATCAATAAGATTTGGAAATTATCTTCTTGAAACGTGATCATGAACAGTTGGATATTTGTTTGATACCAATGTGCAAGACACCTAATTAAAGAATAAAATTGGATGTTCATTGACCTTCTAAAGAGGGTGTATGATTGGCTTGCCTTCAAAGATCATTTTCTTTAAAATAACTGATTAGAAAATACTTCCACATTAAAAACTTAAACACACATGAAAAGGGCACGATTAGTTTCAACAATTGATATGGAAAAGAGAAAAGATCTAGAGTTTTGCTAAATTACTACAAGACAAAGGGTGGCTAAGAACTTTTCTCAAGTATTTGTGATGTATTTGGAAAGTTACATAATGGATAAATTGTGTTTAAAAGTGTGATCAGTAATATGCTTGGCAGTCACACATTACTTCTAATCTTAAACTTTAAATTCCATGAACTGTTTTTTTATGTAGGGAATTACAAAAAAATCGCTTAAGTGGAGACCTACCCGACCTTCGACAAGCACAGTACATTCGACAAGTGTATGTGCCTCATGTTAATTAGGAGCAAAACCTATGTGCAAATTGTTTGATTGTGGTTTATTTCTATAGATTGTGCATTACTCTAATGTGAATAACCCTTTATGATGATGCAAATTTGCTAATGCAGAATATAAGTTGGAAAATGATAACTATTTATACATTGAGGATTTGAACAATGGCAGCTTGAGTCTTAGCTTTGTTTGGTTTTTGCAAGTTGATAAAGGAAGATGTCAATCTTTGAATTGGTTTGGACTTGCATTATGGTTGGGAATTTATTCAGGAATTTAAGTACCAACAACATGAGCGGAAGTATCAATATTGATTTGATTTTCAATTCGACATCACCATTGTTTGAATTGGGTGTTTTGGACTTATCATCCAATCATTTCAGTAATATATCCGGTTTCAGTAGCTTTTCCACATCATTCCAACAATTGTAAGTTTTCATTTCTTTACCTCTTACATAACTTTCACATATATTTTTAATACAATTTATTCACATGGATTTAATCAAGCTTCCATGAAGTTGTATGCAATAGAGATGTGATATATTGGTTTGACTAATTTAATTGGACTTTTAAAATCTAAATTATTGAAATGATTTTTGCAACCTCTATGTCTTTGCTTGGGGTGGAATAGCTTGAGTCCTCCATACTATCTTAGCATCCACATAGCTTCCATCTAATGCATTTTGTACTTCAAGGTTAAGACAACCCCACAATACGTTTTTTTGATGGAGAAATGGTCTTCATGTTGACAACAAATATGGAAGTTATTAATCCTTTAGAGTGAACCCAAAATGGACAGTGTATTTTAAAGAAATATTTTGATGAAACATCCAATGGCCATAATAAGCATCAAATCAATAATAAATTTGAACCTTTTATATCAGCAAGATTTTTTCTAACATGCTAAACATTTAAAATCTGAGCCAAATTTTCCTTTTGATCGTAGCATACATTTGTCATGTTTTTGAGAAATTTTTCAGAATAAATATTTTGGGGTCTCTATGTTTATAATTTTTTTTAATTTTAAATACTAATTAAATATCCCCTAAATTACTAATATCAATTTTATATTTTACATTTTGTTTTCATATACTATTAAACTTTTCCAATTCCAATATTTTGATTTCTTTAAAAGTTGTCTATCAAATTTCACTTCGACATGGATGACAACATTTTGGGGTACTGTTAAAGGACTAAGACGTTGGTTCACCTGCTAATTCCATGATAATTTCATCTGGTTGTTAAATAGACCTTGTAGTCTAAGTTGAAAACGAAATCAACCCAACATAAACCAAGAATCTCAGTTCACACACAAGTGTATTATGATTTTGGATTTTAAATATTTTATTAATATAAATTTTGACAATTATTGACTATGTGATCAAAGAGTATTAAACTTTGACCACCCGTGATGTTTTGAAATTTTGAGTTCATGATCATTTGTGTGAAAATATTTACATTTCTATCATGAATTGGATTTGCAGAAGGCTTAACTACAATAACATATCTGGATCTCTTGATTTATCGAGCATCAACCCTTCATGCACTTATGAAGTGGACTTGACAGGCAACAGTATAACAAACGTTTCGTATAACCCCAACCTAATTCTTAGTGGAGTTTTTGTCAAGTATGCATCCTTACAACCTTCATTACCTCCCTTCATTAGGATTGAACTTAATGGGGTCACCTAGAACCATAAATCTTGTAGGCGATCATTAATCACACTTGATCATTTCTACATATCCTTTCAAAAAGCCAAATGCTACAACAATTTGTTATTTGGATGATTTTTGTATTATGACAATTTCACTAACTTGAAACTTCTTTTTTGTAAATGCAACAATTAGCATAGGTCAAACATTTAGACAATGTAATAAATAACATATATCAAAATGTGGGTAAAATATATTGGAGTGTTTTGAACTTGACCACAAGACCAATGACTAATGCGTTGTAATTGAACATTTCACAGGCTTGAAAACAACCCTTGTTGCCAATTGTGGACAACAACTAAAGTGTCTTCACCAAATAAACAATACGTATCCTATTTTTGCAATGCCAACTACAATCCATCACAAAGTAAGAATTTATATCCTTTTCCCCCCATTTTGTGGATGATAATAATTGGTGTCATGTGAAGGTCATAACAAAGTCCTTATGTACTATTATAGAATTAAGAACTTTTTATATATACATTCATAAAATATTATTGATAAAACCATATAAGAACACCATGGTTCATTTGTGCATTCCTCCAAAGAATCATATGTTTTCAAGATTTGATATTTAAGTAGTGTTATTATATTACAGACTATAAACCACAATGTCTTTTGGTGAATTGTTCTAATGGTCCTTGTATTTGTCCAACAGGATCCAACCGTAACATACTTATCATATCTATATTGGTTGGGAGTGTGGTCATTTCTTTGGTAGCGTTTTTGGCCTTCTTTTGTTTGTATTGGAAGGCAAGAAAGGACAAAAAATTGCTTCAACAGGACAAAAAATTGCTCCAATATCAAAATAACCTTCAAATGGAAAATTTTCATCAAATTGAACAAGGTAATCAAACAAATTCATGAACCTTCATGTTTAAGTTTTTGTACTTTATGTCGGTTAATTGCACATGATCTTTAATTGTGAAGTATGTATTAACTTCATGATAACAATGCTAGATCTTAACATAATATATTAGGCACTTGGAATATCAAGTTAATTACCATCAAACCAATAGCCCAAGTGGTTGGGATTAATTATTTTCAAATGCAAGTGGTTGTGATTCAGTTCACTAATAGGCAAAACTTAAATATTACATCTTGCAATGAACCCAATTATAATCTTGTATTGTCATAACAAGCCAACAATGGAAGTAGCCAGGGTTTGTGACTGTTGGGCATGTGGTTGTAATGGGGTAAACAAGGGAGTAAATTCAGACTAGGTCATGCTAAATGTATAAGCAACAAAACTTTAGGCAATATTTCATTGAGCCAAATTGACCATTAAAAACTCGAAGTTGGTACTTAGGTGCAAAACCTTAGCAAAGTTTCACAACTCACAAAACCAAATTACATTGATTGTGATGGTTTTGAAATGACCACATTGCCATTATGAAGATGGTTAGAATGTGACCACATCCAAAGGAGGCAATGATCCATTATAGCGACAAGTCATTTCAATCAGTGCATACTAAATGTTTGTAGTTTTGTGTCAATTTCCAAAAACCTTTCTAATAACCAACTACATTATGGGAGTGCTACTATTTGGAAATTGGGGTACATGTTTGGGGTGCATTTGGGGTCAGGCAGTGGGGGCATAACACTTCATGCACCCCCTTGCCCCATGTACACCAGATCAACTACCCAGTTTGGAATGTGTATTTTTTTTCCTCATTGTCTTATTTGTATTGAAAGGCATCAAATGACAAAAAATATTATTATTTAGTGGTTTATTTATGTTTTCACCACAATTTACACCTTGGAAGTTGGGATGATATATGAGATTGTGACATCACTCCTTGCTTGATAAGACTTCAGCACATTTAAGTATAATTTCTTAGCCCTCCATTTAAATTCAAATAGCTTTCATTGATGATTTTTATTTGTTGTGCATCAGAATTTGCAAAAAAGGATGTGCAACCTAGAATGTATTTATATGAAGATTTACAAAAAGCCACAAATTATTTCCACCCCAACATGAAATTAGGCCAAGGTGCCTTTGGAGCTGTGTATAAGGTACTTACAAAACATTCTAATATTGTTAGATCATTTTCTTAATCCCAAGTCATCAATTTGTTGATTCAATAATATCTGGTATTGATGAAGTTTCAACTCAAAATTGAAATTGTTGAAAGCTGATTTTTATGGTGGTTTGATGTTTTATAGGGTGTGCTAGATGCAAATGAAATTGCTGTCAAGATATTATTACCACAAACACAACAAGGAACCAATGAGTTTTCCAATGAAGTTGTGCTTGTCACAAGTATGAGACACAAGAATCTAGTGAAACTCAAAGGTTGCTGTTTTGGTGATCACGAACAACGAATCCTTGTATACGAGTTTGTTGAGAACAACAATTTGGCAGAACTTATTTTTGGTAATATTACTTTATCCTACCATTGGGACAATCAATCCAATTAGAAATAGATGTGAAACAAATAGTGCTATGTTAATCTACAAAGTAATTTTATAAGAACTTTAAAATCTCAAAAGGAAATGAAGACATATTTATAAATAAAAATTCTTCAAAAAATGGAAATGTTTTTGATAATTTGTCAATTGGTCGATAAAGGATTAGAAATACCCTTTTGGCAAAGGTGGTATATGGGATACAATAATGTTCTTCCTACATAATCAAAAGGCTACAAAATAAATAAAACACACTATAACCATGAGTTGCAAATATCTTGTGAGATCACCATCTCTCAAGTCATTATATCGATTTATTGTTAGTTGTTATTTTGTTACTTGTTGATATTATCCAAAAAAAAAAACAATATTATGAACATGCCATTTCAATTTGGAACATGTTATTAATTGGCATATTATGAAAGATCCAGGTTGAGCTCAATGAATTTGAGTTTCAAATTATTTCAACCCATAATTACAATCCATCAAAATTTTAAGTAATTTTCAAGGTGTATGACAATTTTTTGTTCAATATGTTTTCATGTACTAATGTATTTAGAACTTATGAGGTTGATTAAATGGACCTAAAATTTAGCAAACGTTATAGATTCCATTTTAAACTATGGGTCAACTATTGGTGCTATTGTTGAGTTATTTCACTTTTAATAATAATGCGTTGAAGGTGTTATTTTAATTAATTTAGCATGTTGTTTTACTAAGTTGTTTTGTGCTTTCTTTTGTTTCTAAAATAGAGGGTAAAGGAGATCACAACTTGGATTGGCCAACTCGAAAAAACATATGTATTGGAATAGCTAGTGGCCTCAAGTATCTTCATCAAGATGTACAACCCCCAATAATACATCGAGACATCAAACCGGCCAATATTTTGCTGGACAAAAATTTAAATGCAAAGATTGCAGATTTTGGTTTAGCACGACTTTTCCCAAAGATGGGTAGCCACACTGATACAACAAACATTGTTGGCACTATGTGAGTACCCTCTGCATGTGTTTTGATGTTGTATTTTTATTGAAATTTAAGTATAAATTAGGAATAGGTTTTGAACAAAACCCCATATCCAAATGTCTAAATCATAGGTATGCACCAAATAATTATCAATTTATTACTGTTTATGTAGTAAATATTGTTATATAGTGATTCAATAATTGTATCATCATAATTGGTGTACAATGGATATATGAGCAAAATAACAAAGTCAAATCAGATCCCTTCTAATCTTAATGTTTTGACCACATCCCAACCTAATAACCTACAATATTAATATCTTAATCAATAACTTTTAAAGCCATTTACTCAAATTATAGATGTTTGCATGGTCAAATTCAAATTTTGGTTTTTTCAACCACATGTTACAGGGGTTACTTAGCTCCGGAGTATATGTCTCTTGGCCAACTAAGTGAAAAAATCGATGTGTATAGCTTCGGGGTTGTCTTGTTAGAGATTATCAGTGGTAGGAGGAGCATTGAACAAAAGTTTGGCCAAGATCAAATTATGCTTCTGGATTGGGTAAGCAATTGGTCATTTCGTCATTGTTTTTAAAAGTTTAGTCAATAGTTCAAAACTTTGGTTTTATAATAATTTGACACCCTATTCCCTACACCATTTACATGTACAAATACTTAGCAATCTAATATGAAAAATCATATAAAATAAATTGTGTTGTTTAAAGGTCATGTGTGTTAGGTCTTGTGTTCACTTTTGGGATTTTACTTCTCCAAATATAAGTTATATCACATAATTTGAATGTTGCACAATAGAAGTACATGAATAATTTTGTTTGTTTGCATGGTATAGGCATGGGCATTGCATGAGGAGGACAAGCTTTTGGATCTAATTGACCCAAAACTAAACGATTCCTATTTTCATGAAGAAATAGGGCGTTCCATAAATGTAGGGTTTTTGTGTGTTCAAATCACACCTTCAAGGCGACCATCCATGGACAAAGTGGTGGCAATGCTAAAGGGGGACATGGAGATTGAAGTTGTTATTCGAGAATCCCATTATCAAAATGCTAACTATGATGCCATTCTAAAAAATGGCAAAAGTTCAAATGTTTATTTGAATGTTATTGATGAACAATCAGACATGGATGAAGAACCCCTCATAGGTTTGGGTGGTCTAACAACCAAACCTAGTTATGTATCAAGTTATTCACATGGAAACACCTCTAAAAGTTCACAAATCAGTAGTTTTGGGGCTTTCCTTGAACTTAGTGCTACCAAACCTAGATAATGTCAAATGAAAATGAGGTTGACATTAAGCTCATAAATTTCTACTTTTGCCATGGGAAATTGTAGGAGTTGAATTAGTTTTCTTCAAATAGAGAATTTTTCAGAAATAGATTTTTTTTTTTAAATGACAAAATAATTTCTTATCATATAACGGTTTGAGTTGTGACTAGTTCAATATAATCTCATGCTTTGAGTGAAATGTACCACATTAAATTGTATTTTATACACTCAAATTTGACTACCTTTAGAGGAAGGCATTGAAAAGATTTTCTTTTCATTAGTTTGAGTTGGTTTTGAAACATAACTTTTCGTAGTGCATTACAAATTTTGTAAGGTACCAATCAACAATCAATAATACCTTACATGTTTTTGTAAGGTGTCATTTTTCAATTTTTTTCTTTCTAGCCTTTTTCCTTTTCTTTTGTTGTTTTTTTCTTTTCTTTAAGAAGTTTTTCATTTCATCTAAAAGAAGAAATCTTTTTTAAACTATAAAATTTTCTTTAAAGGTCTACACAAATAAACATGAAATGGACATGACACAAAATTCAAAAAATATAAAAAATAAGATTGTGACCACCCAAGGAAACACAAGAAAAGAAATACACAAGCAAAGTGATTAACATATTTTTTGGTTGAATTTTTTCGTTGTGAGGTGAAAGCATGATAAAGTGTACAACTAAAAGTATTTGTTAATCTACTTGTCAAGTGAACAAAAAGTAGGACCAAAACCCATCATAAAATTGTTATATATTCAATCTTTTTAGTTGAATGATAAATAACAAGATACTTCTTCATTATTATGCATTAATTTTTTAATTTTGCATTGTTAAAGTAGGTTTCAAGTAAACTTTTTAAAATGCAAGTAGCTTTTAAAACCTATTTTCTACAATGTAACATTTGATTCAAGTATGTGTCAAGTGTATTCTACCAAAGAGAAAGTAGACTTGTTTTTTGGTGAAGCCCTTGAATATACAATGATCTTTATGCTATAACTTCATACATGTATATTTCACTAAATTTTCTAATGAAAATGTAGGTTTGAACACCATATTGACCAATCAATTTCAAACCTACTTATTCTCTACTTTTATTATTCCAAAGTTTTTGAAATTTTGTAATTAATTTACAATAAACCCAATTGAAGGCTCAATAGTTTCAAAATGAAACTTAAGTAAAACTTGAATCTACTTTATTGTGTTTTCATGAAAAATTGCCTTTTTTCTTAACTTGATATTTTTCCAACAATTTTTTCTATATATTTTACCATGCTTTCAACCTATGACAACAAAATATTTTGGAAAAAAAAATTAATGTAAATTAGAAAAAATCGACCAAAAAATAAGAAAATTGGCCAATCTTTCAAGACCACAAATTTACCACAACCTTGCAAGTGACATTGGCAAAACCAAACAAAGAGATATAAAGACCACCCAAAATTCAGAAAGTGACAACTCAACAAAAGAAACAAAAAAACATGGAAAATCAACATGAAAACATAACATGAGGGAACTATTGAAATTTAAAATTTTCAATTATAAAGAGTTTGAAATGTGTTGAAACACATTAAAAAACTATTGAAAACGAATAAAGTCCATCAAATGCAAATCAAAAACCTAATACTAAATTTGGAAAAAAAAAGTATGCAACCTATATGGAATTGATCAAATTATGTCCAAAAGTTTGTGACCACCTCAAACTCATATAAATAACAATCAAAGTGATCTTTAATTCTAAAATAGACCAATAATCACAAAAAAATTTATGAAAGATAATAAGCAATGTAATATAAGAATGTAGTGAACTACTGTAACTTGAATCCAATATCCATAGTAGTATAATCAACTCTAATGTTGAAGAAACGTTAGATTGTGTCAAAGTAAAGTAGATCTCCCACAACAAGCAAAATCAAGTCCATCATTATCAGTAATTTTTGGTGTTGAAGTAGCATCAAATGGTGTTGGAGCATAGCAACTACCCAACAACAAGTCCATCAATGTCAATTGCCTTTAATGTTGAAGCAAAATCATATTGTGTCATAAGAGAACAAATGTCCAATAATTCATAATGAAAACAAGTACCTAAATTTTGCATCCAATGTAATCAATGTACATTTTCAGTCTATTCAAAAGTCAAAATAACAAATTATGTTAAAGAACCAAAAAATTTAAAATTTGCCAAAAAAGAATCACCCTTGCTTGGGTCAACCATGTAGTTATTAGTAATTGCATAGTTTTATGAATTACTAAACACATGACCAAAGGTATTAATCATATTAAAATCATCCAATGGCATGTGGCCAAAAATAGACTCAACTCAATCCTTGTACTTAATAGGGAGTTTAGTTCAAAACAACTCATGAAAAAATTGTGACCACCTCAAACTCATATAAGTAACAATTCAAAATAGGATCTATTGGTATCTTACTTTGTAGTAGGAATTAGATCAACACCAAGAATAACAACACTATGACTAGTAAGTAGTAAACACCACTAAGAACAATAGAACTCAAACTAATAACAAGATC
>Ga0209208_10001428_pt1 | contig 33624 bp, 24 predicted proteins | sample S1TSphfallax_3_FD_187694 | JGI IMG/M metagenome (GOLD analysis project Ga0209208, IMG submission 187694) | Host-associated microbial communities from peat moss isolated from Minnesota, USA - S1T2_Fd - Sphagnum fallax MG (SPAdes) (version 2) | ecosystem: Host-associated > Plants > Peat moss >...
CGTTCAAGCTGGATATTCCGGGAGCGCTGCGAGTCGGCCTCGTGGAGATTGTCTTCGTCTTTTTCTTTGTGGATTTGTTCGACAACCTGGGCACTCTGGTCGCGGTGACCAAGCGGGCGGGCTTGCAGGCGCAGGATCACTCGATTCCACGGCTCAACCGGATTTTGCTTTCGGATGCGATTGCGACGATCGGCGGATCGCTGACCGGAACCTCGACGGTGACCAGCTATGTGGAGTCGACCGCCGGCGTGGCGGCCGGCGGCCGCAGCGGGGTGACGGCGATCGTGACCGGGCTCCTGTTTCTGGTGGCCATGGTCGCCGCGCCGTTTATCGGCATTGTGCCCGACGCGGCGACCGCTCCGGCGCTGATTCTGGTGGGGTCGCTGATGCTCGCCACCGTGACGGAAATTCGCTGGACAGAGCCGCTCGTGGCCGTTCCGGCGTTCTTGACCGTGATTCTGATCCCGCTCACCTATTCGATCGCCAACGGTCTTGGATTTGGGATCATTGCCTGGGCCGTGCTGCACCTGGCGGCAGGCAAAATTACCAGGAAAGATTGGCTGCTGTATCTGCTGGCGGCGCTGTTTCTGGTGCGGTTTGTGTATCTTTCGGCAAACTGACGGCATACGGCCCGGTGCTGGGCCCGATGCCGGAAATGGTGCCGCCCGTTCCGGTTGGGCGACAACCGCGGGCAGAGGCCGTAAACTTACTGAAGTAGCCGCGCAAGCGCCGAATTGCGAATCCTGGCTCTCGATTCAGGAGTTCATGAACCTGTGCAGTCAAATTACCGGTAGGGTAACGGGGAAAATGTTTCGATCGTTTGGTGAAAACGGCGTGAGCGCGAGGCGCAGTTGGACGCTCCCGATTCTGGCTGTGGCTTCTTTGGTGAGTCTGGCCGGGGCGCTGCTCCTATCGGGCTGCCAGACGGTTGCCAGCTCGAAATCGGTGAGCCAGTTGCGGATTATCGACGCTTCGTACAATGCTCCGGCGATCAACGTGTTCGTCGGCGGGACGGAACTGGCCGGCAATCTGGGCCAGGGAAGCATTACCGGTTACGCGACGCTGGTTCCCACCAACAATACGCTGGTCAAGGTGACGGCAACCTCGAGCTCGAATGCCCTGGTGACCGCGAACGCTTCGCTACGCGCGGGCACGAGCCAATCGGTGCTGGTTTCGGACATCAATGCCGTTTACCAGGTGACCGTGCTCGAAGATCAGGCGACGCCAGCTCCGAGTGGGCATTCGGAATTCCGTCTGCTCAATCAGGCGCCATCCACGGGTGCCGTGGATGTGTATTTTCTAAGCGGCACATCCGCGACCGTCTACGCGACCGCCAAGCCGATCATTACGGCGCTGGCCGTGGGCGCAACCTCCGGGTATGTGACCATTCCGTCTTCGACGCTGTACATGGTGATCGCGCCCACGGGAACGACGCTCTCGACCACCGACACAACGATCTATACCTCAGCTGCATTCAATCTGGTGGGAGGCGAAGTGCGAACGGTGCTTGTCGTCGATCCGCTCCTGGTTACGGAGCCGGTCCAGGTTTATATTGCCGACGATGTGGATTGACCCCGCTTCCGCTCAGGAAGCGAGGTTTATACCGTTTGTTTTTCGAAACATGCGCGGCAGTACACCGGCCTGCCCTGGTTGGGTTTGAAGGGGACCGTAGTTTCCGTTCCGCACTCGGCGCAGACAGTGCGGGTCTCCGGGCGCGTGCGGGCGGCGCTGGCGGCTCGCTTCGCCTTGCATTCCTTGCAGTGCTTGGGATCGTTGACAAAGTTTTTTGCGTGGAAAAACCGTTGTTCGTCTGCGGTAAAGATGAAATCCTTGCCGCAAACGACACATTTCAAAACCCGATCGGTAAACTCCATCTCCGGCTTTCTGATACGGGCATGACCGGACGCTGCACCAACTTACGCGGCAGCTCGAAAAGCCGATCGCCAGAATCACTTACGTGAATTCAAGACTGGGGCCCGAGCCGCACCAGATAAGTAGCGGCGATTCCAGGGTCTGCGGAGTGTACCGTGCAGGCCGGAATAGTGCATCGCGCGTTTTGTGGGGTTGCGCGATGGGTTAAAGGGTCAATGAAGTTGACGTTGCGCCCCGGTTTGGAGATTTTGATCCCACCCGCCTGCGACCCCAATGGATTCCAGGGGCAGTGCTCAAGAGGAACCGAAACCCCGGTCAGGAACTTGCGTGACCGGGGCATGAACCGGATACAACACGACAAAACTGCGACTTAATTATGCCGAACCGCCCCCATCTCTTTCAAGAGGCGTTTCGGACAAGTTAATCCTGCTCTTTGCGAGCCTTTTTACGATTCCGCTTGCGCGCCAGTGCTTCCTTGACGCGACGCTTTTCACCGGGCTTCAGGTAGTAGGAGTGACGTTTGACTTCCTTGATGATGTCTTCCTGCTGAACCTTCCGCTTAAACCGGCGGAGCGCATTCTCAAGCGGTTCGCCTTCTTGTACGCGAACCTCTGCCAAATTGATGACACCCCCTGACCCGCCGACTGGCTTCTTTAAGGATACGGGATTTTCCGGCTTTAGACCAATTTCCGATGGCGACTGGTTCGCTGTTCTCGCAATCGCGGGATCGGCAGGGTTTCGGCGCGTGCCGCGGCCCAAAGATGACCCTCCGAGCCGGTGCGCGTCGCGGCGCCGGTTCAGTACACTTAAGACCAGGCGTCCAGGGAGGCGCAAAGGCCATGATTCGGAGCTATCAGGGGATTACGCCCGTTGTGCCGGAAACCTGCTACGTGGACCTCTCCGCGCAGGTGAACGGCGATGTGCAACTGGGCGAGCATTCCAGCGTGTGGATGAATGCGGTCCTGCGGGGCGATGTGAACTCGATCCGGGTTGGCTCGTACTCGAATGTGCAGGATTGCGCCGTGCTCCACGGTCAGCGCCATCTCTACTCCGTGATCCTGGGAGACTGGGTCACCATCGGACACAATGCTACGGTCCACGGCTGCGTTGTGGAAGATGCCGTGCTGATTGGCATGGGCGTGGTGGTGCTGAACAACGCGCGGATCGGCGAAGGATCGATCGTCGCCGCGGGCGCGGTTGTGCCGGAAGGAACCGTGGTGCCTCCGCGCACGCTCTGGGCCGGTGTCCCGGCGAAGATGCGCCGCGAGCTGGGCGACGCGGATCGAGAGCTGATCCTCACCTATGCGCGCAATTATGTGGACTACACGGCGCTTTATCTGCGCGATACGGGACGATAGGGAAGAGGGAAGAGGGTGCGACTCTTTCCGGCTGGATTGGTTGCGCAATGCCGGCCACGAAAAAGCGCCTGCCGAATGGCAGACGCTTCTCGCATTTCTATTCCCTTGTCCCTATTCCCAGCCTCTAGTGTCCCACGCCCGCCGGCTTCGGGTTGGCTTTGTCGTAGCGCGCTACCTGAATCTTGCGAGCCAGTCCGATCTTGCTGAGCGCCCAGATGATGTAGAAGTTGGGGTCGACCTCGTACCACGCCAGTCCATGTCTTGCGGAGACAGGATGCGCATGGTGATTGTTGTGCCAGCCCTCGCCGCCGGTGACCAGGGCCACCCAAAAGCTGTTGCGCGAGTCGTCGCGCGTTTCAAAGCGGCGGCTGCCCCATAGGTGCGTAGCGGAGTTGACCAGCCAAGTGGCGTGCAGGCCAAGCGTCACGCGCAGAAAGATACCCCAGAGGACCATTTTGACGCCGCCCATGATGCCGTGGTCGATCCACGAACCGAGGCCGAGCAGCAGTACGCCGCAGGAAACCAGGGATACCCAGTGATACTTGCTCATCCAAACGTGGAACCGATCGCGGGATAGATCCGGAACGTAGCGGGCCAGCGTAGCAGTCTTGGCGTGCATCGACTTGCCCAGCACCATCCAGCCGATATGCGCCCACCAGGGACCTTCCTTGGGCGTATGCGGATCGCCGGCGTGGTCGGAGTGCTGATGATGCACCCGATGGACGGCTACCCAGAAAATCGGTCCACCTTCGAGAGCCAGTGTGGCGCAGACCGTCAGGCAGTATTCCACCCATTTGGGCGTCTGGAAGCCACGATGCGTCAGCAGGCGGTGGTAGCAGACGCCGATACCGAAGTTGATGGCCAGAATCCAGAGCACCGCGGCAACTGCCAGCCTGCTCCAACTGAAATAGAAGAGAGCGGCAACCGCGCCAACGTGAAAGGCGGCGATAAAGCCGGCCGTGACCCAGTTGATGCCGCCGCCTCCATTGGCTTCCCGGCCCATGCGGATTTCTTCGCCGATGGGCGCGCGTTTGGAGGCCGCGCGGGAGTTGAGGCCGGCGGCAGACTCGACGGGTGTGGCAACTGCGGAAGAGGCGTTCTGCAGGACGTTCTGTGCGAATGGGGGCATCCGGGTATTTCCCTTTCGGGTGGTACTCAATTCAGGTAGTGAGTCAATTGGAAGTTGACCGATACTCCGATTGTATCGCCAGCGTGACCTGTTTGGAGCAAGGGAATCTGTTCGCTTTGATACGGAAGAAGGAGAAGGGACTGGAAACCGTCGGCTCATAGCCCCGAATTGGGAATTTCCAAAGGTCGCATTCTGCTAAACCGAGGGCGGCGCCGGAACCGGCAGAGGGTTCCGCTCGGTGAACTGGCGTTGATGCCAATAGGGATAGACCGGCGGCAGTTCGCTCGCACGATTGAGCGCCGCCACCTGATCCGCGGTCAAATTCCATCCCTCCGCCGCAAGATTCTGTAGCAACTGCTCTTCATTGCGCGCGCCAATAATTACTGTCGAAACCGTCGGCCGCTGCAATAACCAGTTCAGCGCGATCTGCGGGACAGACTTGCCCGTCTCCACGGCAACCGCGTCCAGAGCGTCGATGACCTTGTACAAATGCTCATCAGGCACCTGCGGCCCCTGCCCGGCAGTCTTGTGCAGGCGGCTGGTTTCCGGCAGCGGCTGCCCGCGCCGGATCTTGCCCGTCAGCCGTCCCCACCCCAGCGGACTCCATACCAGTGCGCCGATCTTCTGGTCGAGCGCAAGCGGCATCAGCTCCCACTCGTACTCCCGTCCGAGCAGAGAGTAGTACACCTGATGACCGGCGTACCGCGTCCAGCCATAGCGGTCGGCAACGGCCAGTGACTTCGCCAGATGCCATCCGGAGAAGTTTGAAGCGGCGATATACCGGATTTTGCCCTCACGAACAAATTTGTTCAACGTGTCGAGCGTTTCCTCGATCGGCGTCAGCGCGTCGAAGCCATGCAGGTGGTAAATATCCACGTAATCGGTCTTCAACCGGCGCAGGCTGGCTTCGAGCGACTTGGTCAGATGGTAGCGCGAGGAGCCGACATCGTTCGGCCCGTCGCCGAAGCGGAAAGTCGCCTTGGTCGAGATCAGTGCCTTGTCGCGCTTGCCTTCCAAGGCCGCGCCCAGCACTTCCTCGCTCAAACCGTAGGAGTAAATATCGGCGGTGTCGAAGAGATTCACGCCGGCGTCGAAACAGATGTCGAGCAGGCGGCGCGCCTCGGCCACGTCGGTCGAGCCCCAGGCTTTGAAAAATTCGCCGCCACCGCCAAATGTGCCGGTGCCGAGAGACAGAACGGAAACCTTGAGGCCGGAGCCACCGAGAATTCGATATTCCATAGCCGTTTGGATGCCTCGAGGCGGGGATTGGGTGCGGATGCGGCGGATTTTCACTGAGCGGAACCGGAGCCTGCGGGAACGCGCTGTGGCCTGGTTGTTTGCCGGATAATGGAGCCATGACGACAATTGCGCCAACATCTTCGATGGATCTCTTGACCGAGCGGATCGCGCCTCTGCGGGCGCGGTTGGCCGCGCATCCGCTCTACGCCGGCATCCGAAGCGCGGCGCAACTGCGGGCGTTTATGGAGTCGCATGTCTTTGCCGTGTGGGACTTTATGTCGCTGCTGAAGGCACTTCAGAACCGCCTGACCTGCGTCGACGTGCCGTGGCGGCCCACGCGATGGCCGGAGAGCCGCCGGTTTATCAACGAAATCGTCCTGGGCGAAGAAAGCGATGTTTTCGAAGGCCGCGCCATCAGCCACTTCGAGTTGTACCTGGAAGCGATGCGCGAGTCCGGAGCGAATGTCGGGCCGATTTCGGCGCTCTTGGCCCAGCTTTCGGCCGGTATCGGCAAGTTCGATCTGGAAGCCTGCGGCGCGCCCGAGCCAGCCCGGTGGTTTGCCGCATCCACGTTCCGGCTCATCGAGTCCGGCGGAATTCACGCCATCGCCGCGGCCTTCACCTTTGGCCGCGAAGATGTGATCCCAGAGATGTTTCGCGGCCTGGTGCGCGACCTGAACGCACGACTTGGCGGCCAATTTGCCAAGTTCCAGTGGTATCTAGAGCGGCACATCGAAGTCGACGGCGAAGATCACGGCCCCCTCGCGTTGCGCATGGTGGCCGACCTCTGCGGCGACGATGAGGCGTTTTGGGAGGAAGCCGCGCTGGCGGCAGAAGCAGCGCTTGAGGCGCGGATCGCGCTGTGGGATGGGATTTTGGAGACGCTTTGAAGCGTATCGCTCTTAGCATTTCCATTGCTCGATCCAGCATATCGTATGTACAATTAAAGCCTGTTCGTTTGGGACGAGACAAAGCGGCTTTCCAACCTGAAAAAGCATGGGCTGGATTTTCGCGACGCTCACCTCGTCTACAACAGCCCAGACAAGATCACTTACGACGCCAGCCGCTTCGACGAATACCGGCTCATGGACGTGGCGCTGCTGGTACTGCGAGGCAAGCTGCTCACGCTGGTTTACATGGAAATTGAAGACGAAGTTCGAGTGATTTCGTTCCGCAACGCTTCGCGAGAGGAGCGCAAGGCTTATGAACAAGACTGCGCAACAGACGACTACGGGCAGTGAAACGGATTGGGACCGGGTGCAGACGTATCGCGAGGGCGACGCGATTCCCTATGAACCGCACGATGGTCCCTACGACCCTAACGATGCCGGCGCGGCAAGAGCATGGCTGGCCAAGGCCGACGCGATTCGCGAGGGCAGGGTAGTCCGGCGTGGCAAGCGAGGCCCGCAAAAGGCTCCAACGAAGAAGCTGGTTTCGCTGCGGCTGTCGCCGGAGGTGATCGAGCATTTCAAGGCCGGCGGCCCAGGGTGGCAAACGCGGATTGAGCGTACGCTTCTGGAGGTCGTTAGGCGGGGAGCTTAGCAGGTATTCAAAAGTCCAGATGCTTTCCGCAATGGCCGATGACGATTCTGTCGTCCCTTGCAACCCACTCAAAGTGAATCCGCAGAGTCTGGTAGTCGTTGTGTGCATTGCCGATCTTTAGATGCTTAAGCATCAGTAATGCTTCACCCGCGTAATCGAAGGTACGTCTCTTCAGGGCTGCCTTGCTCAAGTTGTCGCCCTCATTGGGCGCAAAGGTTCCTTTACCAAAGACCTTCCGGGCCTCAACGTCGCCCTTTGTCCTGATTATTTGCCAATACTCAGTCCCCAAGCACCATATCAGATCGAAAGCCTTCTGGACATGGACGAAAGATTCCGACTCTTTAGCCGAGTTGAAGGCAGACTCCAACACAGTTAAGCGATCTGGGAATGTTATTGCAGCGATATTCAACATCGTAGCAACGGACCCGTTTCCCTTGACAATTCGCGGAACAATCTCTTCGAGCTCCGCACGAAACAATGCGGCCGTAGCAAGCTCTCCACCATTTTGCGATGGTTTACGTCGATTGAGGGAATCTATCGTTGCATTCCTATCGAGCAACTCTTGATTTGCCTCGGCTAACATCCGCTCAAGATTATCGATCTTATCGGAATCAATCTCCATTCGACGAAACTTTATGGCAACGTTCTCCATTGCGCCGAAGAGGCCATGGAAGTTCTCCCACATTGGCCGAAGCGCTGCCGAAGGTTCCTTGTTGATGTCGCCGAAAGCGACAGACTGTTGTTGCTCTAGATGAACATTCTCCTTCTCAAACATCTCCGCGAGGTTATTAGCTTCGGCGAGGCTGCTTTCAGTGGAAGCTCGGGCTGAGCGCTCCTCCTGGAGGTCAGCTTCGAGTTTCAAACTCCTTTCTTCTTGCTTTTCCAGGCGAGCAATTAACTCCGCGTTCAGTTCGCGGAGTTCTTGGACCTGATCTCTTGCCGATACGAGTTCCCTGTCCTTGTCTATTGCCGTCCGGTCAATCGATGCGATCTTGGCTGCGTCAAACTCCGCCGCAATGGGCGGAGTAGGAACAGCCTCGAGGGCCTCCGATGGTGAAACTCTTGAAGCATCCTCAATCTCACGCCGAACCATCGCAGGCGTCAGCAATGGCATGGTTTCAAACTGCGCCGAGAGTTGCGTAAAAACGTTGGCTACGACAGCGTTGGTAAATCCGTTTCTGGAATTGGCATCTAGCCTTTGTATGAATTCTGAGCGCCACAGGCGGTGCTTGAATTTGTCCCCGCCTCGATCAAAGCCGGGGTTATAGCATCGCACGGCACCCCGAAATACTGACCACTCATCGCCCCAGCGCTTGGAAAGCTCCCAGGATGCGAACCTATCCACGAGGATAACGTGGGCTGTGCCAGCCAGCAATCGAGTCAGCTTTTCCGGGTCGGTGAAAACGGCCCCAGTCTGGGGCTCTTCGCTGACGACGATCACGGGGAGGCGTCTGCGCGGTGACTCAATGAATTCGATAAGGATATCCGCAGCTTCTAAGTCCACCGTCTGGACAGTCGACTTCAGATCCCAGACGTCGGTAGCACCGACTTCTTCGAGAATGTCGCGGAGGAACCGAGGTGCTCGGGGTTCGGGCGACGAAGTTGAATTCTGGGGCTGACGGTAGCTGGCACGGAACCCGAATTCGGAGCGCCCTCGAATTTCTCTCAGCCCAACATCTACGATCCAGGTTCTCCCAGGTACGCTTGAGTCCGGCTCTTCCATCGCAAGTGCAAACGTCCCGCCAGCCCTCGCAAATTCGATCTTGAAGCCCGATTGCGAGAAGCTTAAAGCTGGAAGCTGCGGATCTATGCTCACATCATACGGACGCGCCTTGCTATTCCACCAGTTCAGTATGATCTGCGCCGTGTTGTCGAAAGCGTACGGTTCGTCGCTCAGATCGAGGTTGACACGGACTACGTTCGTGAGGCGCGGAACTGGCAAGCCGGACAGCTGCTCCCGAAAGCTAGAACCCACTGAGAAATCCTCTCCGAACGGAGTATCTTACAATCTAGCGAGTATATCCCTAGATTTTCGGAAGTCAAGCTGGGAGATCTTACTGGTGTGGGCGTGTAGATCGCCTATCGATCTTCAGCCCAGAGCCACGCGGTGATGGCTTCGCGGATGTTCGCGAGCGCTTCCTTTTCGTCCTTGCCCTGGCTGATGCAACCCGGCAGTGCGGGACATTCAGCGACGATCCAGCCATCTTCTTCGGGTTGCAGAACGACGTGAAACATCATGGCGTGGCTCCGTGAACGATCCGTCTACCGTATTTGGCCGCTTGCCGGATTCGCCGTCAATCGGTGGGGCGCCGGTAAATTCAAGCGTACCACCAGCGACCGTTTAGACTGAAAGGGTTATGAGCACACTGAAAGCGGTACGGGGAACGCGGGATTTGTTGCCTTCGGAAACCGGGCTTTGGAATCGGATTGAGGCGACGGCGCGGTCGGTCTTCGAGCGGTACAACTTCGGCGAGATTCGCACGCCGATTTTTGAGGATACGGCGCTCTTTGCGCGGGGCGTGGGCGAAGAAACCGACATCGTCTCAAAGGAAATGTACACCTGGGAGGATCGTGCGCGGGCGCAGTCCGAGAAAACGCAGATGCTGACCCTGCGGCCGGAGAACACAGCCGGCGTGGTCCGTGCCTACATTGAGCACAAACTCGGCGAAACCGGCCAGTTGCAGAAGCTCTACTACATCGGCCCGCAGTTCCGCCGTGAGCGCCCGCAAAAAGGCCGCTACCGGCAGTTTTCGCAGATTGGCGCGGAGGTGATTGGCCCAGTTTCGGCTGGCAGCGAGTCGCCGATGCGCGATGCCGAAGTGCTCGAAATGCTGGCCACGCTGCTCGATGAACTCGGAATCTCCGGCTGGGTGCTGAAGCTGAATTCGGTCGGCTCGGCCAGCGACCGGCCGGCGTACATCGCTAAACTGAAAACCGCGCTGGAGCCGGTCGTGGGGCAGATGTGCGTGGATTGCCAGCGCCGCGCGGTCACCAATCCGCTGCGAGTGCTCGATTGCAAAGTGCCCGAAGATCAGCCGTTCATCGACGCCCTCCCCAAGATCGCCGATTCCCTAGATGAGGCTTCGCGGGCGCACTTTGCGGCGGTTTGCGCCGCCCTCGACACAGCCGGCGTGCCCTATATCCGCGACCACCGCCTGGTGCGCGGCCTGGACTACTACACGCGAACCACATTCGAGTTTACCCACGACGCCGGCCTCGGCACACAAAACGCGCTGCTCGGCGGCGGCCGCTACGATGGCCTGAGCGAATTGATCGGCGGCCCAAAGGCGCCGGGGATCGGCTTCGCCATGGGCGAAGACCGGCTGGTGCTCACGCTGCTCGAATCGCAACAGGCCAAACCGGCGCTGGCGGAGGCGTATATCGCTCCGCTGGGCGAGACGCAAAACGCCGCCGCACTGGAGTTGGCGCGGGAGCTGCGTCGCTCTTCCGCCGGCCGGCCAGGACTGCGGATCGAGCTGGGCGATGGCAGCTTCCGCCTCAAGAAGTCCTTTGAGGCGGCGGACAAGGTCGCGCGCGCCATCGTGCTGCTGGGCGAGGATGAGGCAAGCTCCGGTATTCTTACCGTGAAGGTCTTTGCGGCCGGGGTGCAGAGCAAAGTGCCAAGGTCGGATTTGGCGGCGTTTTTGATGGCGGCTGCAACCTGACTTCGCTCCCACCCTAGCCGGAAAAACAAAGACCCGGCGAGGGTGGGGCACCCGGTTTTGTGGCATTCGAAAAGGATATTTTGTGCTCGATTTCATAGGAAAGCTGGAACGGACGCATCGATGCGGCGAACTGCGCGCCGCCGATGCCGGTAAAGACGTTGTGCTGATGGGCTGGGTGAACCGGCGGCGAGACCACGGCAACCTGATTTTTCTCGATGTGCGCGACCGCAGCGGCATTGTGCAGGTGGTGCTGGACAAAGAGCTGACGCCCGCCGGGCACGCCAAGGGCGAAGCCATCCGCCCCGAGTACGTTGTCGCCGCAATCGGCCGCGTCTGCCTGCGGGACGAGCTGGCCGTCAACCCCAAGATGCCCACTGGAGAAATCGAGATTGAGACGACGGAACTGCTGGTGCTCAACGACGCCCGCCTGGCCCCGTTTTCCCCTGCCGAAGAGGCGATCGCCAACGAAGAAGTGCGGCTCAAGTATCGCTATGTGGACCTGCGCCGGGCAGAGATGCAGCGCAACTTCGCCATCCGGCACCGCATCACGCTGGCCATTCGGCAAAGTTTGAGCGATCAGGGGTTTCTCGAGATCGAAACGCCGATTCTGACGAAGTCGACCCCCGAAGGCGCGCGGGATTTTCTGGTTCCCAGCCGCGTTCATGCGGGCGAGTTCTATGCGCTCCCTCAGTCGCCGCAGATATTCAAACAGATACTCATGATTTCGGGATTCGACAGGTACTTTCAGATAGCTCGATGCTTTCGCGACGAAGACCTGCGCGCCGACCGCCAGCTTGAGTTTACCCAGGTCGACTTAGAGATGAGTTTTCCTCAGCAGGAGACAGTTTTCGCCGTGGTCGAGAAATTCATGGTCGCTGGCTTCGCAGCCGCCGGAGTTACCATCTTCGCGCCCTTCCCGCGCATTACTTACGACGAGTCCATGCGCCAATTCGGCAGCGACAAACCGGACCTGCGCTTGCCCGGATTGACCGATGTTCGCGCGGCATTCACCGGCGAAGCTCTCACCGCCTTGCAGATCGATCCAGGGCTGCCCGTCGTCGCGTTGCGCATTCCGAATGTCGGCGAGTTGAGCCGCAAGGAGCGCGAGGACAATCACCCGCTCTTCGACCGGAAGAAAGGCGCGAAGTTTATCGACGACTTTAAGCGGCTGGCCAAGGGATTTCCCGAGTCCGCAGCCAAGGTGCGCGAATTGGCTGGTGCGGAGGAAGCGGATTTTGTCGTTATCGTCGCGGGCGACCCAGCGCAACACATTCATGCCAGCGACACCAAGTTTCCTGGGCGGCTCTCCGAGCGGGAGATCAACGTCTATCTCGCCGCAGGCAGCTTTCGCAGCGAGTTAGCGAAGAAGTATGCCGCGCGCCACGCGGCATTCGGAGTTACAGACGCGGTGGTAACCGAGGCTAACTCCTTCGCGCTGGGATCGGGCAATCTCGCCGACGGGTCGAAGGCGTTTCAACCTATCTGGATCACGGATTTCCCGATGTTCGAGTACGATGCGGCCATCTCGAAGTGGATGCCGGCGCACCATCCTTTTACTTCTCCGCACGAGGCGGATATGGCCAACTTGGTCAACGACCCGGCCAGCGTGCGCGCCAACTGCTACGACCTGGCGATGAACGGGTTGGAACTGGGATCGGGATCGATCCGAATCCATCGCAAGGATGTGCAGCAGCAGATTTTTCAGTCTCTGGGCATCACCGATGAAGAAGCTCGCGCGCGCTTCGGATTCTTCCTAGACGCGCTCGAATACGGTACGCCTCCGCATGGCGGCATCGCGCTTGGCCTCGACCGGATCGCGATGCTGCTGGCCGGCGCGCCCAGCCTGCGCGAAGTCATCGCCTTCCCCAAGACGGCTAAGGCGATCGACCTGATGGTGGACGCGCCAACATCGGTGACGGAGCAGCAGTTAAGGGAACTGCATGTGCGGGTGGCGTTGAAGAGCTGACGGGCTTTGGCTCGAACGGCACGAACGGCGAGGCGTAATTCTACGCTTCGCCGTTTGCCTTCATGACAGGGAACCCAATGCTACTGCTTGCTGAGCCAAGCTTTCAGGCCGGGCTCCTGAGCGGCGCGCAGATCGATGCAGTCGCCGATTTGCGCCTTTGCGCGAGCCAGGGCATGTTCCGCGGCTGCCACTTTGTGCGTGGCGAAGAAGCTGTTAACCTCCTCCAGCCGGTCGGCCGAACAGAAGCCTCCTGTGCCGCCGATGAGATACGCTCCAGCGAAAGTCGTGAACTGCGCGCTGACTTTGTCCCAGTTATCCCGCACATACTGCCAGGCAACATCCTGAGTATCCCGAGCCGCTAACTCGGATGCAACCAGGTAGGCGGCATCCTGATTCTTGACCTGGCCGGAGACCGCGAAATCGAGAGCGCGCTTGACAAGCGCCGGGTCGCGGAAGAGCGTCAGCGCGCGAAGGGCATTGGCGCGGTCCTGCGCGTTGACCGCGTCCAGGCTGATCTTCTGCAACTGGTCGAAAAGCGCCGAATCGCCGTAGCGTGGAGCAATGTTCAGGGCTGCATTAGCCAAAGTCGTCTCAACGCTGCCGGCATCGGCGAGATTTTTCAGAGTAATAGCCTTGGCGTCGGCAATGGCTTCCGGGTCTTCGCCGATGCCTGCAACAATCACCAGTAATTCCGCGCGCAGTTCCTTTTTGGCAGGTGTGTCGGCAGTCTGCGGCGGCCCGAGGCTCTTGTAGGCGGGGCCGAATGTGGCTCTTACCCAGGCGGCAAGCTGCGCTCGCTCCTCCGCTGTCGCGGCGACCCGGGCGTCGATCGCGGCAAGGGTGCCTGCCGGCCCTTGCAGCACCTGGGGACTCGCGTCTTTGGCTACAGCGGCTACCAGATCGAGATAGACGCCGATTGTCGACTTACCCGCGCGAGTAAGCGCCCATTGGTCGCCGAGCAGGCTGATGCGTTCCTCGGGTGCAAGGCCGTTCTCGACATGCGCGGCAATTTGCCGATAGATGTCTTCAGGATAACTGGTGCGGTAATAGCCTTTGCCCTCCGCGTTGTCGAAAAGGAAAGGCGACGGCGGCGCTGGGAGAGTCTGGCTTGCGCCATCGAGGACTTCGCAGCTTTCCCCGGTCGACTTCTTGAAGCACACGGGAAGCGTCCAGGTCTCCTTGGTGTCGGCGGATGCATTGACGTTCAGAAAGAATCGCTGTTGAGCAATGGAAATCTTGGCATCGGTCTCGCCGCCGACCGTGAGGATCGGAACGCCGGGCTGAGAAACCAGGCTGTCCATGATCTTATCCACAGGCTTATGGCTCACCTCGGCCTGCGTGTTCCAGAAGTCTTCGGCCGTGGCGTTGCCGTATAAGTGCGCTTCCAGATACTTATGCACTCCCTGGCGGAAGGTCTCTTTGCCAAGATAGTTTTCGACCATCAGCAGCATAGCGCCGGCCTTGCCGTAACTGATGCCGTCGAACATCTCGTTGATTTCGTCGGGCGTATCGGCCTTGGCGCGGATGGTGCGGGTGATCTTCTGCGAGTCGTAATTGAGCGTACCCTGGTTGTCGTTGGCCACGACCTGGGTCATATTCCACTCGGGCTTCCACGCTTCGATCGGCTTGTTTTCCATCCAGGTGGCAAAGCCTTCATTGAGCCAGGTGTTGTCCCACCATTCAAGCGTAACCATGTCGCCGAACCATTGATGGGCCATTTCGTGCGCCACCACCTGGCCCACGTTGCGTTCGGCGCCGACTGAGGCGTGTTTGGTGTCCAGGAGAAAGTCCGATTCGCGGTACGTGATCGCGCCGAAGTTTTCCATCGCTCCGGCTTCAAAGTCGGGGATGGCGATCATATCCAACTTCGGCATGGGATATTTTATGCCGAAGTAAGTGTCGTAGTAATGCAGCACGTACTCGGCCGCGGAGAGCGCAAAGGCTCCGTATTGCACCTGATCGGGAGTGGCGCAGGCGCGAATCGGAACGCCGTCGCTGGAGCCGGAGAGGCACTTGAAATCGCCGACCAGGAAGGCCACGAGATAGGTGGACATCTTCGGCGTGGTGGCGAAGGCTATCGCATGTTTGTCGTCCGGAAGCGCCGCGTCTCGTATGATATTCGTATTGGAAATAGCTGTATCGCCCTTGTCCACGATGAGAGTTACATCGAAAGTCGCCTTGAATGCCGGTTCGTCGAAGCTGGGAAAGGCGCGGCGGGCATCGGTGGATTCGAACTGAGTTACGGCGTAGTTACGCTTGGCCGTCTTCGAGAGATAGAAGCCGCGCAGCTCGTTGTTGAGGATGCCGGTGTACTGGATATCGATAGTGAGCCTGCCTGCCGGAATCTTTTGCCCAAAGTCGAAGGTGACCTGCTGCTTATCTGCGTCTTCGCTCACTTTGGCGGTGAGCGTTTTGCCGTCCACATTCGCGGTTACGCTTTGGAACTTGATCTCCGCCGCGTTGAGCGTGATGGCATCCAGCGGCTGGAGCACGAGCACATCGATCGATTCCTTGCCCGTGAAGGTCGCGGTCTTGAGGTCCGGTGCGAGGGTCAGCGCATAGTGCTCCGGTATAACGGTCTTGGGAAGTCGCTGAGCTTGGAGGACCGTCACGGTCAAGAGCAAACAAGCGATGACGGTGGCGAAGATAGAGTGTCGGGGAAGGCGAGAGACCAGACTGGGCATGTTTATCCTTGTTACTGCTTACCCTCATTCTTGCATGCGGGGCGCAGCCGCTTGAAGTGCCGTCGCAGTGAAGCGTAGGTGTCTAAACCAGTTTGCGAGTTGAGGTTTGCGAGACGGCTTCGGCTCTGGTAGCCTTAGCTGTTTTCGACGATCAATCGAGGTGGACTTCCTTGCCAACTTTGAATTCCGTATCCCCGGCAGCGTTTGGAGCGGCGCAATCGCTCACGGAGTTGAGCGAGGACGAACAGTTGCTGCAAGCCAGCGTGCGGCGCTTTGCCGCGGAAGTGGTGGCTCCGCTGGTGCGCGCGATGGATGAGGCGCAGCAATACGCTCCAGGGCTCATCGGCAAATTGGCCGAGTTGGGGCTGATGGGGATCGAGGTTCCGGAGGAACTTGGCGGTGCGGGCGGCAGTTTTTTTGAGGCGATTCTAGCGGTCGAGGCGCTGTCGGCAGTGGACGCTTCGGTGGGACTGGTCGTCGATATTCAGAACACGCTCTGCGTGAACTCGTTTCTGAAATGGGGTACGGCGGCGCAGCAGCAAGCCTGGCTGCCGAAGATGGCAGGCGGCATGATCTGCTCCTATGCGTTGAGCGAGGCTGGCTCCGGTTCGGACGCCTTTGCCATGGAAACGCGCGCGGTGAAGACCGGTGCCGGGTACCGCATCTCGGGGCGCAAGCTGTGGATCAGCAATGCCCGCGAGGCTGGGGTGTTTCTGGTTTTCGCCAATCTCAACCCAGAGGCCGGATACAAGGGGATCAACGCGTTTCTGGTCGAGTCGGGCACGCCCGGTCTGACCGTCGGGCGGCACGAAGACAAGCTCGGCATCCGCGCTTCGAGCACCTGTGAGGTCCTCTTCGAGGACTGCGAAGTGCCGGCGGCGAACCTGTTCGGCGAGGAAGGGAAAGGCTACAAGATCGCGATCGAGGTGCTGAACGAGGGGCGGATCGGGATCGGGGCGCAGATGCTGGGGCTGGCGCAGGGAGCGTGGAACCACGCGGCACGGTACGCGCAGCAGCGCACGCAATTTGGCAAGCCGATAGCGGAGTTCCAGGCGGTGCAGTTCGCGTTGGCCGAGATGGCTGCGGAGATCGAGGCGGCGCGGCTGATGGTCTATAACGCTGCGCGGCGCAAAGATGCTGGGCTGCCCTTTGTGACCGAGGCGGCGATGACCAAGTACTTCGTTTCGCAGGTGGCCGAGCGCGTGGCCAGCCAGTGCGTCGAGATATTCGGCGGCAACGGCTATGTGCGCGATTACCCGGCGGAAAAGTATTTCCGGGACGCGAAGATCGGCAAGATTTACGAAGGCACGTCAAACATGCAGTTGATGACGATCGCCAAGCAGTTGTTGTCGTCGCCGGTGAAAATCTAGCTCCGCCGAAGAGCGGCGATCTGGCGGATATGCGAGGGGCGGGTGCGGCAGCATCCGCCGATGATTTGCGCGCCGGCCGCGTACCAGGTTTCGGCTTGACGGCCGAATTCCCGCGGGTCGCTCGTGCCGGTCCAGCAGCGGGCGGCCGCATCCCATCCTTCGCCGGAGTTGGGGTAGACGATGATCGGTTTCTCGGAGGCGGCGCGCAACTCCCGGATCAGGCTCGGGAGCCATTGTGGCTGGGTGCAGTTGATGCCGACGGCGACGGTTTGCGGAAAGCCGGCGGCGAGGGCAGCGCAGTCGCGCAGGGCTTCGCCGTGGGCGACTTCGAGCCTTGCGGCCTGCGCCTCCGGGCAGTTGAAGCAGAACCACGCGGCCAGGCCGGGCCACGGAGCGAGCGCTACGCCGATGGCGCGAGCCTCTTCGAGAGAAGGCAGCGTTTCAAAGGCGAGCAGATCGGCGTTGCTTTCCGCGAGGATTGCGATCCTTTCCCGGTGAAATGCGACCAATTCAGCGAAATCGCAGTCGTAATTTCCGTGGTACTCCGCGCCGTTATGCAGGGCCGCGCCATACGGGCCGAGGGACGCGGCGATGAGGATGCCGCGGCCGGGAAACTCCGCGCGGGCCTCAAGGGCTAGCTGGACGGAGCGCAGCAGCGCGGCATCGGCGCGTTCCGGGGCAAGGCCAAACGCCGAGTAACCCAAGCGCGAAACCTGATAGCTGGCGGTGAGCAGGATATCCGCGCCGGCTTCGAGGTAGGCGCGATGAACGGCGACGATCTTTTCCGGGGCGTTTTCGAGCACATGCGCCGACCAGAGCGGGCCGCTGATGTCGGCACCGAGGAATTCCAGTTCCGAGGCCATGCCGCCATCGAGAACGCAAGTTTTCCGGGACTGCAACTCGTCCTGAACGGTCGAACGCGGCGTCATACGTCGATGATAGCCGCGGCCGGCTTCAAGCGGATCGGGCGGCTGCGCTACGGGCAAATTGGAGGCAATTTCTGGTACACTAAGACGAGCGCGTACCCCAGCCACGGAAGACCAGGCCGGCCGGGAAACGGTACGCGGCTCGCCTACTCACGTTCGGGGAGTGGCTCAGCCTGGTAGAGCACCTGGTTCGGGACCAGGGGGTCGGAGGTTCGAATCCTCTCTCCCCGACCATTTTTCACAATTGCCTTCAAGAGCGAACTTCGCGCGCAAGCCAGGCGACAGGGGGGCGAGATTTGGCAGATTTTGTCCTTGGCCCTCTCGCCTGCGCCCCAGCGTTGCCGGTTTCAGGGTTGCGCGTCAGCCAAATTGTTCCACGTGGAACAATTTGGGGCGAATGGGAAGGGTTTGGCGAGGGGCGCTGCAAGTGATTGATTCTATTTAGAAAATAATTGCCGGGAATTATGGTGTTTTGTGCCTTGTTGCAGCGAATGGGGATTTTTGGCGCTGAACGGCGAAAAACCCTTGCGCATTTTGGCGGAGGTCAATGCGTTTCCCGCAGAGGGAATGGTTTGGACGCGTTCTGTTCCGCGCCGGATTTTTAACGTTACGCGACGGATCGGTTCCATTGCGCGGCGGATTCTTTCTACTGCCTGACGGATTTGTTATAGTCGGCGTCCAGATTGGAATTTTTTGTGCGACGGTTTTCAGGGTTGCTTGGCTGGCTGGTGCGTTAGAGCCGATAGCTGCCCTCTACCTGGCGGGTTTGGCCGAGGGCGGTCAGGGTTTCGAGGATTTCCTGGACGCGGGTACGACTGGCGGGTGGCCCACCCTTTTTTTCTAAAACTTACCATGAAATTGGGTGCCCTGCCCTTCCTGGTTTTGGAAGGGTGGGCGGGAAAGATGCTCAGGTCCACACGGTTCCGGCGATTTCGGGGCGACACGTAGGCGGAGTGGCCAGCACGCCGCCGCATGAGCTCCGGAAACGGAACTTACTGGGACTCAGGGGTAGAAAACAAGACCCAGCGATACCCCAGATGGCTGGAGGTTGGAAAGGATTGGTCGGGACAAGTGGACGACTTTCGAACTTTTCTGCTGTCAACTGCGGCCTGATTGTGCCAACCCGCTGTAGCCGCGAAGGGAAGAACAAAGGCAACAACAAAGCTGGCTTCTGCGGCAGCCCACCCTCCCAAAACCAGGGAGGGTCGGGCACCCAAGTTTGTTGCTGGACCGGAGGGGGGAAAACTTGGGTGCGCTACCCGCCTGGTGGTGGGAGAAGCAGATTCCCTTACGGGAATGACAGACAGAGAGCAAAGGCAACGACTTACCGGGATTTGCGTTTTCCACCCTTGCCGCAAACGAGGTGACAAGGATGGACACCCGGAAGGGACAGCAGCAGATGCTTCGCTTTGCTCAGCATGACAACTTTGGAGTCACCGTTCAGAGTTGGATGGGGATGGCGGTGCCGGAGTAGATTACGGATTTTTCCGGTTCCGCGCCGGCGTTGATGCCTACGCCATGGTTGGGGGCGACGAGTATGAGGCGGAAGGTGTGCTGCTGCAACATGCCGGGGAAGGTGCCTTGACGCTGGCCGAACGTGAGCGTGCGGGTGGCGTCGTCCCAGTGGATGGGGATTGTCGAGTGGAAGCCTTTTTCGTAGTCGTAGTTGTCGTTTTCGTCCTCGTAGAGGGTGAAGTCGCCGTCGGCGCCGGGGTAGATGCGGAGTTCGATTGGGTCCTCGGGCTTTTCGGTGGTCCATTGCAACTCTGGACCGAGCGGCAGGATGGAGCCGGCGCGGATGTAGAGCGGGAGTTTTTCGATCGGGGCGTCGGCCTGGATGGTTTGTTCGCCCTGGAGCTTTTCGCCGGTCCAGAAGTCGTACCAGGTGGATTTGGGGAGGTAGACGCTGCGGCTGGTGGCACCTTGGATGTAGACGGGATTGACGAGGATGCTGGGGCCGAACATGTACTGGTCGCCGGTGTTTTGGGCGCGGTGGTCAGTGCGCCAGTCCATGACGAGGGGACGCATGAGGGTGTATCGCTCGCTGGTCACGCGCCAGGCTTCGGAGTAGATGTAGGGCATAAGGCGGTAGCGAAGGGTGTCGTAGTCGGTTAGGATTTTCTGGGCCGCGGGGCCGTAGGACCAGAGTTCGTTCTGGCTGGGGTTGCGGGTGCCGTGGACGCGGAAGATCGGCGAGAATGCTCCGAACTGGAACCAGCGGACGAAGAGCTCCTTGAATTTAGGGTCGTTGAGGTCGCCGCCGGAGATGAAGCCGCCGATGTCGGTGGTCCAGTAGGGCATCCCCGAGATGGCGTAGTTGAGGCCGGCGGAGATCTGGCGCTGGAAGCTGAGGAAGTCGGAGAGCACGTCGCCGGACCAGGCGGTGACGCCGTTTCTCTGCGTCCCGGCGTAGGCGCTGCGGCTGAGGATGAAGACGCGTTTGTGGCTGGACGCCGTGCGCTGGCCTTGCGAGACGCCCTCGGTGTGGAAGTTGGGAAAGAGGTTGGCGTAGCGGGCTCCGCTGCCCAGATAGAGCTGGTGGCCGGTGAGGATGTTGGCTTCGCGGCCTTCGGTTTCGGGCTCGTCGGTGTCGAGCCACCAGGCGTCTACGCCCGCGCCGTTCTTGAAGAGGGCGGCGTTGGCGTTCTCCCAATATTGTTTGCGGGCGGCGGGGTTGGTGGGGTCATAAAGGGCCATACCCAGGGGGTGAAAGCCGCCGACCTGGGTCTTGGCGATGAACCAGCCGTTCTTGTCGAAGGTGTCGTAGACCGGGCTGCCGGGGTCGAAGTAAGGCCAGATCGAGATCATCAGGTGGAAGTGCTCGTCGTGGAGGGTCTTGATTAAGCCGTCGGGGTCGGGATAGTTCTTGTTCCACCGCATCTCGCCCATGGTTTTCCACCAGTACCAGTCCTGGACGATGTTGTCGACTGGGATGTGGAGGGCGCGGTACTTGGCGGCGACGTCTTCGAGTTCCTTCTGGGACTGGTATTTGTTCTTGCACTGCCAGAAGCCGTAGGCCCAGCGGCCGAACATGGGCGCGTCGCCGGTGAGTTCGCGGTAGTGGGCGACGATCTGGTCGGGCTCCGGACCGGCGAGGAAGTAGTAGTCGATTCGGTCGGCGACCTCGGCGCTCCAGTAGAGCATGTGGACGAAGCGGTTGTTGAAGCGGGAGCGGGAGGGGTTGTTCCAGAAGATGCCGTAGCCGTTGGAGGAGACGAGCAAAGGGATGGCGATGTCAGTGTTTTCCTGGGAGAGATCGACGGTTTCGCCGCGGAAGTTCCAGACGCCGGCCTGGTGCTGGCCGAGGCCGTAGAGTCCTTCCTTCGAGCCGTAGATTGAGAAGAAGACTTCGGCGTGATTTGTTTTTTCGCCGTTGACCTCGGCGGGTTGGAGCTGGCGGTAGTTGTCGGTGGTGAGGTTGTGGCCGTCGAGCGACTTGTAGCTGAGTGCGCCGGATCTGCGGTCGATGACGGCTTTGATTTGGGAGGTGGCGAGGGTGACGGATTTTTCGTCGGATTCGATGGTGAACTGGGCTGGGGGCCAGTCGCGCTTTATGACGACGCCGTCGGAGGGGTGGCTTGGGATTGTTTCGGGGCCGTAGGTGACGTGGAGGATGGCCGGGGAGACGACCTGGAGTCGGAGGATGCCGGCGGTTTGGTGGAGTTCGACTCCGTCGGCGGTCTGGGTGAAGCTGAGGACGGGGTTGGGCGGGTTCCACTGAGCGCGAGCCTCTCGTGCGAAGGGAAGGATGGCGAGGAACGGAGCGCAGAGAGCGAGGCGGAGCGGGATTGGTCGCGGGGAACGCATGGTGTGAAACTCCTGACGGCGGCTGGCGGGTCGAAGACGAGCGCCCCATGACTATAGCTAAAAGGATTTATTCGCGGCAACCAGGCCGGCTTTCCGGTTTGTGGAAGGGACTGGGCGGGACTCGAAGCGGTTACGTTCGGAATGGGAAATTTGCGGGCAATATCATCCGTTTTTCATCAGATTTGCGAGCTTTCGCGGCAAGATAAAGGTATGCAAACCTGTCAACGTTCTGAGGATGGTCTGCGGGAGCGGTGCGGTCGCTGGTCTGCGTGGAACTGGAAGTGCGCGCTGATGAGCGCGACGGTTCGCTCGGCGGCGTATGCCGTTGCGCTGGCGCGGGGCGGCAACCGCGAGGGCGTGGCGGTGATCGCAGTGGAGATGGTGTATGTGACGCTGACGGCTGGCCTGTATGCCGGGCTGCAGCAACAGGCGCTGGGGCTGCGGCGGCGCTGGGTGGGGGATGTGGCGATCGTTTTTGGAGTTCCTGGGCTGTCGCAGTTGGTGGATTGGCTGGTGCATCGGGCAATCGGGGCTCCGATTCCGCATCGAGCGCTCCTAAGCGTGTGCGTGTTTACGCTGATTTCGGCGCTATTTCACCGGCATGTGATGCGGCATGGAGGATTTTTGACGGGGAGCGGCGGGCATTCTCTTGGCGAGGATTTTCGGCGGATTCCGCGGCTGGCGGTCAGCTTTGCGGTTTGGCCGTCGCATGTGCTCAGCCGGCTCTCTGGCAGCTTGCGTTCAGGGATGGCGAGGCGTTTGCGAGCGGTAAGGGCCGAGTCGCTGGCCTGAGCCTTTGCCGGGCCGAAGCGGTCCGGAGTTGGGGCGCATGTCGTAAGATGGGGCGATGAAACGGCGGGAGTTGTTGGAATACGTTGGGCTGTCGGCTGCCGCGCTTGCGGTGGGTGAGCCGATGTGGCCGCAGGCCGCGGACGGTTTGGCGGCTTCCGGCGCAGCGTTCAACCAGGTGGGTTATTTTCCGGCCCGGCAAAAGGTGGCTTCCGTGTTGTCGCGGGATCGGGCCGAAAACGCATTTTCGATTCAGTCCGTGAAGACTGGGAAGACGGTTTTCCAGGGGGCGCTGGGCGCGGCGATGCTGGACGCGGCTTCTGGAGATCGCATCGCGCCGGCGGATTTTTCTTCGGTTACGACGCCGGGGGAGTATCGGCTGGTGGCGCAGGGGAAGCGCAGCGAGGCATTCTTGATCGGGAAGGATGTGTGCCGCGAGCCGCTGCGGGCGGCGATGCGGGCGTTTTACGGGCAGCGCTGCGGGTGCGCGGTGGACCTCGGCGGCGGTTACAGCCATCCGGCTTGCCATCGGAGTGGCGCGTACCACGCGAGCTCCGGACGACAGGGATCGCTGGACAATCACGGCGGCTGGCACGACGCCGGCGACTACGGGCGCTATGTAGTCAACAGCGGGATCTCGACCGGGACGCTGCTGTGGGCGTGGGAGTTGTATCCGGAGGTTTTGCAGGGGCTTTCGCTGGGAATTCCGGAGTCGGGCGGGAAATTGCCGGATTGTCTGGCGGAGATCCGGTGGAATCTGGAATGGATGCTGCAATTGCAGGATGAGGACGGCGGGGTCTGGCACAAGCAGACCAGCGAGCAGTTCTGCGGCTTCCTGATGCCGGAAAAAGATAAGCTGACCAGCTACGTCATCGGGACTGGCTCCGAGCCGTTCAAGAGCACCTGCGCGACGGCGGATCTGTGCGCCGTGACGGCGATCGCGGCGCGGTGCTACGGGCCCTACGACGACCGCTTTGCGGCCCAGTGTCTGGCCGCGTCGCGCAAGGCCTGGACCTGGGCGCAGGCGCATCCGGATGTGACGTTCAAGAATCCGCCGGGGGTGGGGACGGGCGGATATGGGGATGCGGACTGCGAGGACGAGTTGCTGTGGGCTTCAGCCGAGCTGTGGCGGACGACCGGCGAGGCGGAGTACGAGCAGGCGTATCTGGTGGGTGCCGAGGCGCTGACGCCGGAAACGAGCGTGGCGGTGCCGGGGTGGGGGAATCTGGCTCCGATGGCGCACTGGACGTATCTGCTGGCCGACCGGAAGGGATCGCGGCTGGCGGAGTCAGGCCTGGCGGGGAAGGCGACGCCGGAGCAGATGAAGGCGCGGATTCGCAAGCAGACTCGGACGGCGGCGGAGGTGCTGGTGGGGCGGCGCGAGGTGAGCGGGTACGGGAATACGATGTCGCTTGAGGATTATGGGTGGGGCTCGAATGGGACCGCGGCCAACCAGTCGCTGCTGCTGCTGGTGGCGCATCGAATTGAGGCAAATCCCGAGGCGGTGGAGGCGGCGCTGGGCAATCTGCATTACCTGCTGGGGCGGAACTGTTTTGGGGTATCGTGGGTGACGCAGGTGGGGACGCATCCGTTTGAGAAGCCGCATCACCGGCCGAGCGTGGCGGATGGCATTGCCGCGCCTTGGCCGGGATTGCTCTCGGGCGGGCCGAACGCGCGGCCGGGCGACGCGGTGGCGCGGAGTCTACCCGCCGGCGCGCCGATGCGGATGTGGGTGGACGACGAGCGGGCATACTCGCTGAACGAAGTGGCGATCAACTGGAATGCGCCGCTAGTGTTTCTGCTGGCGGCGGTGAATGCGCTGCCGGGTTGAGAGGACGGCGCGCGGCATAGGTGGGCGAGTTTTCGAGTTTGCCAGCTTTGCAACCTTGCGTTATGCGCTATTTGCGCAATTTTCTTGCATTTTTCGCTCGAATACTGTTCAGTTGTGCGTAGCATTCCGACGCTGCGTATCGGGCCTTCCAATCCAGTTCCATCTTGGTTGGGCGTTTCCGTTTTTCATCGGTGTGCGTGAATTGCGAGGAGCGGGGATGCGTGTGCGGTTGAGTTTAGCCTTTTTCCTGGGTGCTTTCGTTGTTTCCATTCCGGCGCTGGGGCAGTTCCAGCAGCCCACCGCCGAAGAGCTGAAGATGACGGACGACCCGAAGGCTCCGGGCGCGGACGCGGTGTACCTAAACATCACGGAGACGACCGACGACAAGCTGGGAGACAGGAGTTTTTACGTTCGCGCCAAGGTGCTCAAGGAGAAGGGCAAGGAGTTGGCTACGGTCGAGATTCCCTACATCGGCCGTGTCTTTACGGTTCGCGACGTGAAGGGAAGGACCATTCATTCCGATGGAACGATCGTCCCGCTGGCGGTGAAGCCCGCGGATCTCACGGAGTCGAAGATTGGGGATGTGGAGAGGGGACTTAAGGTCTTCACACTGCCCAGCGTCGAGGTGGGCAGCATTCTGGAGTATTACTACCAGACGCATTCCGACGGGTTTGGCTTTCCACCGCGATGGGAGATTCAGAGGCGTTACTTCGTCCACAAGGCCCATTACGTCTACACGCCGTTGAAGCAATACACCGATGGGACGGCGAATGTGACCTACGGCGCGGCCATGTCCGATGGGCATGGGCATCTGGCCAACAACTTGGTCTGGTTCCCGCAACTGCCGCCGGGGACGAAGCTGCAAACTCCTCCCACGGGAACGTTCATTCTGGACGTGAGCGACGTTCCCGCCCGGCCGAACGAGGAGTGGATGCCACCGATCGACAGTACGCTTTACAAGCTCTTTTTCTACTACTCCTCTTCGTATACGGCGCAGGAATACTGGAACAGTTCGTCCAAGGACTGGTCGAAGGAGGTGGATCGTTTTGCGGAGCCGTCCGGCGCCATCCGGCAGGCGGTTTCGGGAATTGTCGCGCCGGGCGACAGCGATTTGGACAAGGCGAAGAAGCTGTACAAAGCGGTGCAGGAGTTGGAGAACACCGACTTTACCCGCAAGAAGGGGCAGGCGGAGATGAAGCGGCTGGGGCTGCGCGCGGCCAAACGGGCGGAAGAGACCTGGGCGCAGAAGAGCGGGTCGAGCGAGGACATCAGTTTGCTGTACCTGGCCATGCTGCGCGCTGCGGGATTGAACGCCTATGCGATGAAAGTGGTGGATCGGAGCCACGGCATCTTTGCCGAGAATCTGATGGAGTTCAATCAACTGGACGACGATCTGGTGATTTTGAAGATCGGGGACAAGCCGATGCCGCTCGATCCGGGGGAAAAGATGTGTCCTTTCGGGATGGTGATCTGGAAGGATACGGGGGCGGGCGGAGTGTTGCAGAGCCCGAGCGGGGGCGCTCCGGGGACTTCGCCTCTGCTGCCGTATACGGCGAACACGCTGTTGCGGGTGGGCGATCTGACGCTCGATGAACGCGGCAACGCCGCTGGCGCCTTCAAGTTTGCCATGACCGGGCAGCAGGCGCTGATGTGGCGGCAGATGGCGATCCGGGAGGATGAGGACGAGGTGCGGAAGAGCTTCGACGAGTGGCTGCACTCGATCGAGCCCGTGGGCCTAGAAATGCATCTGGATCGCTTTTCCGGGCTGGACAATCCCGATGCCAATCTGGTGGCGGTGGTTAAGGCGCAGGGTCCGCTGGGGCAGGTGACGGCCAAGCGCATGCTGCTGCCCGGGTTGTTGTTCGAGAGCCACGCGGAGCACCCGTTTGTGGATGAGCCGAAGCGGCTTGAGCCGGTGGATATGCACTACGCGGAGCAGGTAACAGACCAGGTGGTCTTCCACTTGCCGCAGGGATTCACTGTCGAGGGCGGACCTCAGGATACCAAGGTTCCCTGGCCGGAACATGCGGTGTTTCTCATCAAGTCCAAGCCGGAGCAGGGCCAGATTACGATAACGCGCTCGCTGGCGCGGGCTTTCACCTTCGCGTCGGCGGACGAATATCAGCCGCTGCGGGAGTTTTACCAGAAGGTGGCGTCGGCGGATCAGCAGCAACTGGTACTGGCGAAGGCGGGCGGTCAATGAAGGTACTTTTTCAGAACGGCTGGGCAAATGGGACGCTGGCTCTGGGCGCGGCCCTGGCGATGTTCGGCTCCGCGCCGGTCTTCGCGCAGTTCCAGCCGCCTACCGACGAAGAACTGAAGATGACCGCCGAGCCGAAAGCTCCGGGAGCTGCGGCGATTTACCTGTACCGGGAAGAGGCGGTCGACGACAATCTCCACTTCCACTCGCTCTATGTGCGGATCAAGGTGCTGACCGAAAAGGGCAAGGAACTGGCGACGGTCGGTGTGCCCTATTGGAAGGGGAATACGCAGATTACCGACATCCACGCGCGGACGATTCACACCGATGGGACGGTGATTCCGCTGGATGTGAAGCCCTCGGATTTGGTGGAAGAGAAGGGCAAGGGCTTCCAGGTGAACAAGGTGGTGTTTACCTTGCCGAGCGTGGAGGTGGGCAGCATTCTCGAGTACAAGTGGCAGGAGCGCTACCCGGACGACAAGCTGAATTCGCCGGATTGGGAGATTCAGGGGCCTTACTACGTGCGCAAGGCGCATTACTCCTTTTGGCCCTACCAATTTCTGTATCGGGTGACGGATTCGAAAGGTAACGCCGCCAACAATCTCCTGTACACCGCCATTCTGCCCAAGGGCGGCAAGGTACTGCAGGAGGCCTCGGGGAGATACACAGTCGATGTGGCCGACATCAAGCCGCTGCCGCATGAGGAGTACTCGCCGCCGGTGACTTCCTGGATGGAGAGCGTGCATTTCTACTACACGCCTTACCTGAGCAAGGACGAGTACTGGAAGCATCAGGGGGAGAGCTGGTCGAAGGAAATGGACCGGTTTGCAGGCGAGACCAAGACGCTGAGAGACGCGGTGGCGGGGATTGTGGCTCCGGGCGACTCCGACGAGGTAAAGGCACGCAAGATTTACGACGCGGTGCAGGCGTTGGACAACACCAACTACACGCGGCGGAAGTCTCAGGGTGAGTTGAAGGAGCAGCATCTGAAGCAGGCGAAGAGCGCCGAGGACGTCTGGAACCAGAAGAGCGGGGACGGCGACCAGATTGCGCTGCTATACATGGCGATGGCGCGGATTGCGGGGCTGAAGTCGTATGCGCTGCTGGTCTGCGACCGCAACCGGGCGATCTTCAATTCCTACTACCTGTCGATGCGGCAGTTCAGCGACGTTCTTGTGACGGTTTCGCTGAACGGGAAGGAAGTTCCGCTCGATCCGGGGAAGAAGTATGCCCCTTTTGGAGAACTGGACTGGCGGCATTCGATGACCAGCGGTCTGCACCAGACGGACAAAGGGACCGTGCTGGCGTCGACGCCCGCGATCCCAGTGAAGCAAGCGGCGACGTTGCGGGTCGCCGACCTGACGGTGAGCAAGGACGGGAGCGTGACGGGGACGGTGCGGATCTCCATGAACGGGCCAGCCGCGGTGTATTGGCGCGAATTGGCGGTTGAAAACGACGAGGATGAGGTCAAGAAGCGGTTCGACGAGCAAATGAAGGGGCTGGTTCCGGATGGCGTGACGGCGGACTTCGATCACTTTCTGGGCCTTGAGGATTACCACTCGCAGTTGATGGCGGTGGTGAAGATTTCGGGGAATATGGGCACGGCGACGGGCAAGCGGATGTTTGTGCCGGGGCTATTCTTTGCGTCGCGGGCCAAGCACCCGTTCGTCGAGCAGGAGAAGCGGGAGACCGCCGTAGACATGGAGTACGGCGACGTGGTTCAGGACGACGTGACGTACCTTTTGCCGGAAGGGCTGGGGATCGAAAGCGCGCCGGCGGATGCGACGATTCCGTGGACCGGCCATGCGGCGTTTCAGGTAAAGGCGGTTTCGGGCGCGAACCAGATCACGGTCAAGCGGACATTTGTGCGCGCGTTTACGATTCTGGAGCCGAAGGAGTACCCGGATCTGCGGGACTACTACCAGAAAATCGCGACGGTGGATCAGCAGCAGTTGGTGCTGACGGCGGCGTCGAAAGCGGCCTCGGGCGTTGCCGCGGCAGGGAAGGCTGGCGGGCAATGAGGAAGTCTTCCGGGAATTGGCTGCGTTTGGCGGGTCTGCTGGCCGGTATGGCGGCGATTGCGGCACCGGCCTGGGCCGGCAAATTCGGCAAATTCAGCCAGCCGGTGCCGGACTGGGCGCTGGAGGCGGCCAGGACGAAGACGCCGGGATACGCCTCGGATTCGGAAGCGGTGGTGCTCTTCGACGAATATCTGGATACGATCGACGAGAAAGGCCGGGTCGTCGAGCGGGAGCGGGAGGCGATTCGCATTTTGAAGCCGCAGGGGCGCGGCCAGGAGTGCGGCATCTCCTACGACGTGGATGAAAAAATCAATTATTTCAACGCCTGGACCATCGGCGCGGACGAGAAGCACTATCCGGCGCAGGAGACGGATTTTCAAGAAGAGGGGGACACGGGCGTTCCCATCATGTTGTCCACTCGCAAGAGCCGAGTCGTCCATCCTCCCGCAGCGGACGTGGGCGCGATCGTGGTCTGCGAGACGGAAGAGGTTTTGTCGCCTTTCCAGCAGGAGGCGGTGTGGAGATTTCAGAGCAGTATTCCGTTTGTCTATGAGGCGCTGGAGGTCGATTTGCCCCCGGGGCATCCCTATGCCGCGACGTGGCACAACTTCTCGCAGGTGAAGCCGGTGGAGGTAGCGCCGAATCATTGGCGCTGGGAGATCAAGGATATGCCGGCGCTGACGCTGCGCGACATTCCCTCGCGCCCGGATTGGTACGCGGTTGCGGCGCGGATGTCGGTGCAGTGGGGCAGCGCGGCGGTCGAGGGGAAGGACAACCAATGGCGCGCGCTGGGGCAGCGCTGGACGGAACTGGAGGCGCATCGCCCCGATCCGACGCCGGAGATTGCGGCGAAGACTCAGGAACTGATCGCGAACGCGCCCGATTTTTACAGCAAACTCAGCCGGATCACCGATTTTGTGCAGCGGAACATCCGCTATTTCGTCGTCATGCGCGGGGTAGGCGGCTGGCAGGCTCATCCGGCGGCCGACATTTTCCGCAACCGGTACGGCGACTGCAAGGACAAGACGACGCTTCTGATTTCGATGCTGGAAGCGGCGGGCATCCACGCCACCTACGTTCTGGTGGATCATCGGCGGGACGTGGTCGATCCGCAAGCGCCTTCGTTTTACGGCGACCACATGATTACGGCCATCGAAATTCCCGCCGGTGTGAAGGACGCAAGGCTGATCGCGACGGTGAGCGCCGGGGATGGGAAGCGGTATTTGATCTTCGACCCAACGGACGAACGGACGCCGGCAGGGAACTTACCTCCCAACGAGCAAGGCGGCTATGGAATTCTGGCGTTGGGCGCCGAGAGCCAGATCGTCCAGATTCCGGTGCTGGATCCGGATGCGAACGGAACCCGGCGCACGGGAGAGTTTGCGCTGTCCGGGGACGGCACTTTGACGGGGTCGGTCGATGCTTCCCATTCCGGGCCGGAGGGGGCGGACTTTCGGATGTTTTTGAAGTATACGGACGAGAAGAAGCAGCGCGAGGAGTGGGAGTCGTATGTGGCGCACGATGTGCCGGGGGTGGTGCTGGATTCGTTCAATTTTGTGCAGCCGCCGGCCCTGGACCAGCCGCTCGAGTTCCACTACAAGCTGACGGCGCGCCAGTACGCGCACACGGCGGGGCCGTTGTTGCTGGTGCGGCCGCGCGTGGTGGGTTCCGATGTGCTGCCGAATCTGGAGAAGACGGATAAGCCGCGCACGGTGCCGATCGACCTGCAGGCGACCGGGCACTGGCACGACAGCTACGATATTCAGTTGCCGGAGGGGTACGTGGTGGACGAAATGCCTGATCCGGTGAACTTGGATACGGATTTTGCCAGCTATCACTCGACGATTTCCGCGCAGGGGAAAACGCTGCACTACGAGCGGGATTACAAATTGAGCCGGGTGGAGCTGCCGCCGGAAAAAGCGCCCGAGTTCCGGCATCTGGAGGGGATGATCCTGGCCGATGAGAAAGCTACGGTGGTGCTGAAGAAGCAGTGAAAAGCGGCGGAGTTAGCGGCGTCCGGATCGCCGATTGGGTTTACGGCAGCAGGCAGAAGGCGACGATGGTTTCGCAGGATTCCATTTCGGCTAAGAGGGCTTCTTCTTCCTCGTGTGGAACGTGCATCTCGGCGGCGGCGATCTCTTCCGGCGTGGCCTGCGTGAAGCAGAGTTCGCAGACGGCCAGACCCTCTCCGCTTGCGCCGGAGCTTCGGGCGCGGACCGGGGGACCGAAGACGCGGCAGGTCATGGGGCGGGCGGCGTACAGGTCGCAGAGGCCGGAGTGGGGGTCGAGCGCGGGGCAGGCGGCTTCGTTGGCGAAATCTTCAAAGGCCTCCCGAGCTTCCTCCGTCGAGTTCAGTACACCGGATTCCCGGTTGCCGGGGAAGGTGGGCGCGAATTCCTCCCAATACTGTTTGGCGCGAGCGGCGATGGCGCCGGCGCGGGCGGGTTCGGCGGCGGCCATCTCCCCCATGGCGGCGCGCAGGCGCAGGGCGTCGAGGGCGTGGATGGCGAAGGCTCCGTGGCAGCATGGGGTGCAGCCGGGGCGGCAGGCGAGATGCGGACCGGCACGGCGGGTTGCGTCGGCCAGGGCGGCGTCCGTGATCTGGACCAGATCTGCGTCCTGTTCGCGTATCTTCTGCAGCGTGTCCACTCGGCTTCTCTCAGCGCCGTTGTTTGGGCGCGGGGTCCTGTCTGAATGGTAATGTACTCGGAAAGCGGCAGAAGGAGAGGGAGGGATGCCGAAGATGTTTCCGGCTGGGTTTGCGGCGGTTTGGTTATTTTCCGGACTGGTTTTGGTTGGAATGACCTTGCCCTCGGCGGGTCAGTCGACCGGGCGGGGAGCCGCGCCCGCCAAGCCGCAACTGGTGTGGGTGGATACCGATATCGGGGACGATATCGACGATGCTTTTGCCCTGGGACTGATTTTGCGAAGTCCGGAGCTGAAAGTGGTGGGGATTTCGACGGCTTTTGGGGATACGGCGATGCGGTCGCGTATTGTTGACCGCTTTGTGGCGGCAATGGGCATGCAGACGAATTTGACTTCGGCGGGGGTTCGGACCGAGACGGACAATCCGATGACGCAGCGTTCCTACGGGGAGCAATGGCCTGTAGGTAAGGTTCCGGACGGCGTGGCGGCGATGCTGGAGGCAATTCGGGCCCATCCGAGCGAGATCACTTTGATCGGGCTGGGGCCGCTGTTCAATGTTGGGGCGGCGATCGACCGCGATCCGGTCACCTTCCGGAAGCTAAAGCGGGTGGTGCTGATGGGCGGGTCGATCGAGCATGGATACAACGGCGGCAAAGGCGAGCCGACGCCCGCTGAGCCGGAGTGGAACATCAAGCAGGATCCGAAGGGCGCGGCGAAGCTGCTGGCTTCGGGTGTGCCAGTGTTTATGGCGCCGCTCGATTCCACGCAGATTCCGCTGGATGAGGCGGAACGGGAGACGATTTTTGCGGCCGGCACTCCGCTGACGGACCAGATTGCTCTGCTTTACCGCCAGTGGGTGGCGCACTCCTGGAACCACTCGCCAACGCCGACGCTGTTCGATCCGCTGGCGGCCGCGTATACGTTCCGGCCGGATCTGTGCCCGATGAGGCCGATGCGGATTGAGGTCGATCCAAATGGAATGACGCGGCGGGTGGAAGGGAAGCCGAACGCCGAGGTTTGTTTGCAATCCGATGCGGCGGGATTCTTGAAGTTGCTGGACGGGCGGCTGGCGAAGTGAAGCCCGTTGGGCAAATGAAGAGCGAAGACCTGGGGCGAGGGTAGATGCGTTTTCGGTTGTCTCTTCAGCCCTTTTTTGCCCCCGCGAGCGGGAAGGCGGAAGCCGTGCCTTTTCCACAGCCCCGTTATTCGACCGGCTTGGTGCGATTGGGGTGGCGTCGCGTTGAGCGCGCGGCAGAGGCGGCCGCCGGGCTGGGGAAACGAACGGGTTTCGGGGAAGGTTCCGGAATGGATGGCTTGCGGAGCCAAACCGTGTCGCATGAGCATTGCCGGGTGTTTTGGGTAAGCGAAGCAGGTGTACAATCCGTGTCACCGGGAGGTGGATCGATCCGCGATGCCAATTGAAGCTGCCAGGGCGGTGCGCGCGATCGCAGCGGGGGAAATTTTTCCTCATTTTCAACCCATCGTGAACCTTCGCACGGGAGCGTTGTACGGCTTTGAGATGCTGGCGCGCTGGCGAGACCCGGAACAGGGATGGATTCCGCCGGAGGTGTTCATTCCGATGGCGGAACGGAATGGCTGGATCGACCAACTGACTTGGGAACTGCTGCGGCGCGGGTTCCTGGCGGCGGCGGCGCTGCCCGAGCCCTTGACGCTCTCGATCAACATTTCGCCAGTGCAACTGCGGGAGCTGAGCCTGCCGGGGCACCTTCAGCGGCTTGCGGTATCTTCCGGATTCTCTCCGAATCGGCTGATTGTGGAGATTACCGAGGGCGCGCTGGCGGAGGATTTGGAAAGCGCCGGAGTGATTGCCAAAGCCCTGAAAGCGATGGGGGCGCGCCTGGCTTTGGACGATTTTGGGACGGGATATTCGAGCTTGACGCATCTGCAGTCGCTTCCTTTCGACGAACTGAAGGTGGACCGGAGCTTTGTGGGGTCGATGACCGAGCAGCGCGAGAGCCGGAAGATCGTTGGCGCGGTGGTGGGCCTGGGACAGAGCCTGGGGTTGGCCACCGTTGCCGAAGGCGTGGAGACGGTGGAGCAGGCCGAGATGCTGCGCTGGCAGGGATGCGAACTGGGGCAGGGATGGTTGTTTGGGAGACCGGTGCCGGCCGAGGAGTTGGCCGAAGTTCTGGAAAAAATCAGTGCGCTTGCTGCGCATTCCTTCCCCGGCGTGAAGGGGCGTCTTTCGCTGGGTAGCCAGGAGATTCCTCCGGTGCAGCAACTGGCGCAGTTGCAGGCGGTCTACGATGGCGCTCCGGTGGGGCTGGCGTTTCTGGATTGCAACATGCGCTACCGGAATTTGAATCGGCGGCTGGCCAATATGAATGGGCGTCCGGTAGTCGAGCACATTGGACGCACGGTTGGGGAGATGGTCCCGGAGCTTTTTCCCCTGGTGGAACCGCTGATCCGAAGGGCTCTGGGCGGCGAGGCGATTCCGGGCGTGGAAATAACCCAGCCGCCAACCGAATCGAACGCGGGCAGGACGATTCTTCTCTCCTACGAGCCGGCGAGGGACGAGGGTTTCGAGGTAGTGGGGGTATCGGTGGCGGTCGCGGATA
>Ga0209208_10001429_pt1 | contig 33609 bp, 24 predicted proteins | sample S1TSphfallax_3_FD_187694 | JGI IMG/M metagenome (GOLD analysis project Ga0209208, IMG submission 187694) | Host-associated microbial communities from peat moss isolated from Minnesota, USA - S1T2_Fd - Sphagnum fallax MG (SPAdes) (version 2) | ecosystem: Host-associated > Plants > Peat moss >...
TCCTCGGGTTGTGACAACCTCTAAGTTAACTATTTTTTTTATCCTCTAGTGGTGACAACCTCGGGTCACCACTTAGTGTAGTTAGTGACGTTTTAGTGGGTTTAGATTTTTAGTGGTAGAAGGTCTGTAAGCTTGTTCAATTTAAATATTTGGGTGACATGTTTACTGTGCTGCTTTTAGTGTACCCCAGGGTGGGGGTATTCCCTAGGACAAGGTGGGAGAAGAGTCCAGGCCCTGACCTTGGGAATGTCCCCAAACATAAGCTCTACCCATCATAAAGCACAAATGAAGGCTATCATGAACCTAAATATATGAACATCATGAGGCATAGGACAGGCGGTGTTCTTGAAGAGTCTGGTCTTTAAGAGTGGGAGGGACTGTACACCTAGGAAACTCATAGGTGTAAGATCCCTCACACCTCCCACTTTTAAGGAGTAAGCATAATATATCCCTTGTCCTCTTTTCTAGGAGGGATATCCAGGGATATGAGGTACTCTGCCAATACGCATGGGAAATTTCCCATGTGCTTTACATCTTGTGTGCAGCAGAACACCAAGTTTTGTGCAACTCAATCAAGTAATATGAACAGGTCATGAACGAATACAGACACAGCAATGTGGCCTCACCAGCGTCCAGTATTCTTGGACAGTTCTCATAACCTCCTCCTCAACTAGTTATCAAGATCTTGCAGCTACCACGGTGGCTTTGGCACACAGCTGCCCAATAATTAATGAATGTTGAAGGTTGCAAACCAGAGAAGAGAACATTTCAGAATATTAAAAAAGCTTCTTCATTTTCCTTCAAAAGAAATTTCTAATGTTTTTTGAAAATTTCAGCGTTTCTAAAACTAATGTAATTTGTGCTGAAGCTGCCAAGGTATTACAGTAATATGTGTAATATCTTTCTATGAAGGAAGGTAGTATGTTTTGTTTTGTAGTTATGAGATCCACCGAACTAGGATGCTTTAAATCGTGTTCTTGGTGTCTTTGGAAAGCTCTTGACAAGGAGGGGTGCATGGGCTCAGTTCCATGACGTTTGGACTTGTGGTGCAAAAATTCTTGAATATTGAATGATTTCTTCACTGAAAATTAAGTTAAATTAAATCGTAGCTGAAAATTTCGGAGGAATTGGAATGTGCCTTTGGTGTTGCTGGAAAGATCTTGATGAGCAGGATTTAATGGAATTTATTTGGTAAGATTTGGATTCAGAATTTGGGAGATATTGATTTTGAAGTGATTTCTGCTGCTGAAAATTCAAATAAATTCCCAAAAACCAGGTTTTGGAAGGAAAAATCAGATGAGGACGTGGTAACACTTAAGCCAAGGGCACAGGCCACACTAGTGTATATGATGGATGAAGAGTTCATCCACTGAAGAAAGTACTATGCCATATATATTATGTACCAGTAATTGCCAATGACAACATCAATGTGATTACAGTAAGCTTATTAGATGTCACAATTATTAGTGCCAATGTAATTGTGTTTGATTGGAGTTAAGCATAGACATTTGCTGCAGAAATGTTTTTAATCCGTCATCTCGTTGGTAGAAAACTTACCGACACCATGACACTGCGGTACACTTCAACTTCAAATGGCAACCACCCCCACGAAAATGTGGGCAAATAATTAAGGGCATCATCTTTTTTAAACAATCAGGTTATCACAAAATGGCTTTGCCCCCTTTAGGCAAGTTCAAACTTTAAACCACCAAAGGTTCAAATAAAAAGTGCTGGGGACTCATCACAAAGTGGCTGCACCACTTGAGGCAAAGTTCAAACTTTGAACTAGCAAGAGTTCAAATAGGAAATATTTGTAGTTCATCTGAAAATGTCTCTTGTCAAAGTTCAAACCAGCAAAAATAGGAAATGCTTCGTGAAGTTCCCAAAAAATGAACTCATTGTTCACAGCAACACCCTGATGAACATTCCTCAAAATGTTCATCATCCAGGTTGATGAATCCTCTCTACTTGAGGGTGCTAATGATTGCAGGTCTTGCTCCATCTTGGTTCCAATTTTCTGTCTTTGTCATCAGCTTTGGCTGTTATATAAACCTCACTATTTCTTTCCTTTCTCCCATCCTCTCGTCTCTGGACTAGATGTTAGTGACTTTCTTGTTCATTTCTTTTTGCTTTTGAAACATGTACCAGGTGAGGAATTGACAATGAGTTCATCAGGCATCAAGGCATCAGTAACTGGTTGCTTCACACAACCATTTGCACATATTCTATTTAAGACAGTAATATACAACAAGGGTCCAGCTTTAGACCCCTCTGGATTTGAGGCTCTTGTCATGAGAGTGATAGGCTGAATGGAGGGGCTGAAAATCTGGAAGGGTCTAAAGCTTGACACTTCACATGCATAACAAAATGTTCAATTTTTTTCTGGGAAAAAATCCAGAAAAGGAACTTCTCAAAGCCAGGAGCAGTTGACAGCCTTGAGGGGACCTACCAGATTTTCAGAAAGTTATTGTGACATCTTCAGCTCAGTGAGAATCCCAAAATACATTAGAAAAATTCGGCTGATTCTTTACAACCTGCAAATTGTCATAATGCAAAAATTAGTTGCTATGTAAAACCATTGTTGATTCTCATACTGAGACATTTTTCATGATTATATGTTTTATAAACTAGAGTGAATTTTGAGACTGAATTCTGTTGCAAAATGTTATTCGATATTCTTCACGAAAATGTGCACCTTCTTCACTCATGCACTTGAGGATTATATTATAGCAAGAGTGCAGTAATCAGATGGACAAAACCTTGCTTGTTCATCCTAGTGGTACCATCTGAAAGCTTTTAGCAAAATATGTTTCATTTGGGTGCAATTGGATTGCAAATCCTCAACATTGTATGCCCTGCTTTGATCACAGGTGATTGATTGTCTGATTACAGGCTGCCATCTCCCCTCTACCCATATATGGCCATCCATTTGTTGTTTTGCAACCAGTAGAATTGGACAATTGCAGAAAAAGAAAGACAGCAAATATCCATTAGGATGCAAATATGCGACATTTGGAAGTGTTTATGAAGTTCATGTCCAATTTCTACTACCAGTAAACTGTGGATGCATAAATATGGACACTTGAATTGACTGCATCCATTCTCCATCAGGAGGAAAATTGTCTTGGACGTTCACTCTCTGCATGACTGTAAACTTGTAAGCCAAAAAAATGTGATAATAGCATGAACCAAGACATTCGCAGTCCCTGCTTTGGACAATCATACCAGCCTACAGTATTATTGTCAACATCCATTTCACAAGGACAGCACATCATCTTTGGCTGATAGTTGGCCCCATCAGCCTGAGACTCATCTTCTTCTTCCCCTTCTCGACTCTGCTCGAAGGCAACCAAATCTCTGTGAAGCATTATATAACCAAGAGGAAAAAGAGCAAGCTCCTGGTCTCCTGCCCACCAAAATCTTCAAACTCCAATGTCTACTATACCTAGCTGTCTAACTTAAAGTTGAGCCAACTTGCTTCAATTGGCACAACGCAAGGAAATTCTTCCCCCAGAGCTTCTACAATTCTAACCAAAATAGTTGTTTGATAATTTGTAGAGCCCAGTATTGTTATTCTGGACCACTTTATGAGACTTTCAAGCTTGAAGAAAAGCCTAAAGAAAAGGACACCTAGCATGAAGAACAAGTTGATCATAAGCCAAACTAGAGATTGAACAAACAGGTGAATCACAAGCTTTGGTTGCATGTAATAGATCATGTAAGACAAGGATTTGAAGTTTTGTGACATCTATTGCAATATTGCACACAAGGCCCTTGATGCTTTCAGCCATGAAAGATAGCAGCTTTTGTGGGTGAATTGAAGACTGAGGTCATATCTCTTGATGTGTCTCCACATCAATCAGAAGAACTTGACATGCTGAGACCTGATTCTGTGTGCTAAAATTCTGGGGGCAACTCATGGACACAGACCTCAATAATACCTTGGAAACTGACAAAGCCTGTGTCCTTCACTCTCAAACAATTCTGTTCTTCACATTCTCAAACAAACAATTCCACCCCTCTACAATTGCAAAATTCTAAAGAGATCTGCTCATCATGTCAGCTGCTCCCTTGCACATGATCAGTAAGCACAGGAGCAATGGACCAATAAATTATGGTTCAACAATCATACCTTGGACACAGACAAAGCCTGTGTGGCTGACTAGTTTACACAGGCAGACAGAAGATCCAACATTGAAGCACTGCGCAATGGTTTTTTTCCAAAGCTTGTTGGGGCAAACCACAAGATTCTTCCCACTAGTTTTGGTTTCCTTTGTGCTTGCAAGCTTTTGGGGATTGTTGCCCAATCCATATTGATGCCTAAAGCCATGTTTTTCACATGAATGTCATGCCAATGTGCTCACCGACATTTGTCCATTTGAAACCAATTGATGTATTGACTTGCAACATTATGTGTCCAAAAGCTCGGTACATTTTGCCATCCATCACATGCAATTGTTTAGGATCTACCAGAATGTCCCTGCTATTTGCCTCATGCCCCTTGCCTTTCATTCACTTCTTTGGGAAACACCATAACTTGTCCATTAGTGACATTACATCCCTTTGTTCGTCCCTTAAGGCTACAATATTGTCCCTGTGGCCTTAATAAAACTAAAATTTAAAAGTCTAATTGCTAATTCTATTTAGTTGATATAGTGTGTTACACTTAAGGCCTCATGGATTAGATTTTGGGTGTATGGTTTAGTGCCATAAATTATAAAATAAATTAGAATTCCTATTATAAGTGACATAATAAGCATGAAGGAGGTTGAACAATGAAATCTATTAGTGATTGTAAAACAATTGGAGAATTTGAACTTCATTGGCCCCCAAGAACTCATCACTTTCTTCCAAATGTAACCTTTCCTACTCACACAAGCATAATCTTCACAAATTAAAAAAGAAAATGATCATTTTGCATGAGAATCACATCCTTATAAGGTCCCACAATTATAGCAAAATAAGGTTTTTATGACTAGATAAACAACAAAATTTGTAATCATTTGTCACTTATGAATGTATGATTCTTTAGTCAAACCAAATGTGTTGTATTACCATGAGATCATAAATCCCATTTGCAATTATATCCTTCATGATTATTTGTAATCACGAAGGGAAAATCCAACGACCCATATTGATTAATCTAAATTGTTGGATTAGTTTATTAATTATATATATTTAAAAATATTAATCTATAATTAAGAGTAGTTGTGCTAGTAGGCCTATGTAACATAAGCTAGGCTAGGTAGGTTTCCTAGGTTGCAAGGGTAAAATTTTTGATTGGCCTTCTCACCTCTACATTATGGGAAAAGCTCCCTACCATTACACCACAAATTTTGATGTGATCTATAAAATGTAATCACATTATTATAAACATTTATTCTAACCTACATAAACAACATAACCCTAAGGGCCTACATAAGGCTTACCTTGGGCTACCTAGGGGCTACTTAAAACACTTTGAAGCTATTTAAAGGCTACCTAAACTTGCACCTATAGATACACCTAAAAGTGACTTGAAGCTGCATAGGGGCTACTTAGGTCTACCTAAGCTTATCTAGGGGTTATTTAGGACCTACCTAGGGTCAACATAGGAGTTGTTTGAACTTCTTAACCTACTTATTTAGCATAGCTACCTTTCATACATAGTGCATTTAATGTATTTAACCTATGTACCTAATTTAGTTACATATCTATCCTAGCTTAATTTCCTAGATCCTAGGCTAACAACATTTTTTTGAAGATGACTAATAATTATGTATCATAAAATCATAGTAACATAGGATTAAAGTCACATAATCATGACTAAAATCACACATAGTACTTCCTATGAAGCTTTGATTAGGTTTGGACATTAGTTTTAATTGTGGATGCTACATTTTGATGTAGTGCAAATTTTCATCCTTCCTCCTTTCTCTCCCCAAGGGCAATTGGCACATATGTCAAAATTTGATTATCCTACTCCAATAAAAAAATGTCCTATTATTAATAGGTTAAATTATGACTAAAATTCAATCCCAATTTGGACAATTGATAATAGGTCATTGGGAAAACAATTCCCCACCCCCACTTCCAATTCATCACATTTCATTAGTCATAAGCTAAACATATTGATCATGGCTAGATTATGAACAAAAATTTGGTCACAAGTTGGATAGGGGTGCCCATAATTTGCAACCTATCTAACTTATGACCAATGAAGGCTAGACCACAAATTTTTTTCCCAATTTTTTTATATTGAAAAATTCACAGCTTTTTTCAAAAATTTAGCAAAATTTGTCAAAGATACACTTGTGAAAAAACATTTGAAAAAATTTGACTAGAAAAAATGCTTGTTGGATAACAATGTTCTTTGTCGAATTTATAAATGTAGTTTAAGTGGCCATCAACCTTAGGAGACTATAGGAATAATGGTAATTCTATTTAGAAAGATATAACCAAATTTCATTATAAATTATATATGTAATATATAATTTAATCAACTTCTTATATATTCATGGCTACACATAGAAAGCCAAACATATAAATGGTTATTTTTGCTATTTTATCTCACTTTGAGCAATTAAAACCTTCCAAAAAATCACCAAATTGTTGATTATTTTATTTTATTTTATTTTTGAAAATTTTCCAATAAACTAAAAGCTATTAGAAAAGGGGTTCATGGCCAAGCTTGTGACCAAAATTCAATTGCAAGTTGGACCTTTAACTGTTCTCTTGTATGACAAGGGTTGGAAAGGGGTCGTCATGGTTGAGCTTGCGATTGAAATTTGGTTGCGTGTTAGACAAGGGTTTAGATTGTATGCTAGTGGCCTTTGTTTAGTTTATAACCAAATTTGTTCACAAGCTAGACTATAAACACCTTTGTGTAATAAGGGTTGGATAGGGGGGTAACTTGTGAACAAAAGTTACTTGCAAATTGGATAGGGGTTTGGAAATTTGGTCATGAGGATAAGATATCCATTTTCGACCATTCAAATTCAAATTCGAATTCAATTACAATCTTGACGATGGATGTAATTATTTAAAAAATTATGAAAAACTTGTAAAATTGCATTTATGGTCCATTTGGCAAGTTATGGTTGGTGTCATACATATGAGCCCTAGTTTGATGTGTGAAATGTATAATGTGCATAAAATATTTATTCATTACATACAAGTAAACAATAGTGGGAAAAATGACTAATGTCATTTTATTACACTAATGTCAACATCTGTGTCAAGAGTGTTAAACAAACCAAAATGTTTAGACAAATGGTGACATGATGGCCATTGCAAAAATGGTGTGTTGCACAATTTTTGACAACTATAGTGTACACTTGACCAATCCAATTGTTAGAACTCAATTCAAACCCAAATCTAAATTTAGGCAAAAAATCAAAACTAGTCAACATTGGTTTCCTTGGGGTACAAAAACATTCAATTTTGTAACTTGTTATTTAAAATACATGTAGTTGATTCAATATATCACATGTTTTGTGTTATTCATTTTTGAATAAATATGAAAATTTCAAGTGTGTAAATTTTGTGTTTTGTTTAGAAAAATTATCATAATTTCAAATCATACAAAAATATGTTAATTTATTTAGGTTTTAATTCTTATATCATAAGCTACAACATTTTTACATATGTTATGTACATTACACCCCATTTACATGTGGTGAAAGGCTTTTGGAAATTTGAGATTTTGAAACATTTTGAATTTTTACAAATTTCAAAATTTTTAACTTTTTATTTTGTGTGTTTTTTGAGTGTGGGTAGTAGGTTATTATCATCTAAATGATTTTACCATCAAAATGTATTTACTAAAAGAATCCTTTACCCTAGTCCTTTGTAAATTTGATTATTTATAACATAATTAGTGTTAAAGTTCAAAAGTCCTTTACTAAAATGAAAAACAGAAATTATATTTGATGAATTTTTCATTCGAATTCCTTGACATTCATATTAGTCATTTAGCACAACTTGCAATGATTAACATAACTTTAAAATGTTAAAAAAAAAAGATATGTAATAAACTTAATAATTTTAACCATTATTGGACATGATTTTGGACTTTTTATAACATATTTGTACCCCCTGAATATGGTGATTCATCAAATTCTTTTGCTACCATAATATCAAGTTTGTTGAAAATGGGAAAAAACAAGGAATTAATCCACCAAGGATAAATAATTTGGGTTGATCATCCAAAAGTTTGTCAACCATCATTACACTAGGGTACAAATTTGTGCTTATGAATAAGTTCATGGCCAATAATGACCAAAGAAATATCACTATTTTTTATTTTCAAGTCAATGTGCCTTTTATCAAATAAATTGTGTAATAACAACCAATTTTCACATTTATTTGAAATCTTGTTGTCACTTCACCCCCCCAAACCCTTAACCCCTCCATTTATATTATTTCCCCCCATATATTCCAATATAGTTCCCAATAGTTCATCATTAATTATCTATGCATTCAAAATTATATTGTCTCTTTTCCATGTTTGTGTAAGCAAGTTGGAAAAAGGGGTTAGGTAGTTGGTTTTGAAAGAAGTGGGTTATTAAATTATTATAACATGTATAACATGGACACAACAAATGCGCCTTTTCATGTCCATGCACGTGGGTAAGGGAAAGGCACAAGGTGGTTAGGCATGAAAGAAATAGGTTTGGATGGCACATATTATAGACCAACACCACTTTTTAAAAATTATATATGGTTAATAAACTTTCATGATGAACAATAAAACATGTCATATGTTGTTTGGGAAGATTAAATAAATGTTTAATGGATGTCAATGTAAAAGGTTGATTATTTTTGCAAGTATGTATTTGTAAGGGATCAAAATAGTAATGAAAATGATTTAACTTCCTTTGAAAGTGAATGTAAGTTACAGTGAACCAATAGTCAACATTTGAAAACATCCACCAAAGTCCATTTCCTTTGTATTTTTTTGAGCATGGATGGATCAAGTAATAAAATAATAAATATTCATTAATTCCAAACAATGTTTTTTATTTATTTTCACTACTACAAAATGCATCTTAGTTCATTGTGGGTTTCACTATATTTTGAATGAATTTGGACATTTTTACTTAGTGAAATTGTTTAACCCTTTAGTGAATGGGGACCAGTTGTTACGGATAATGATTTGTTTCACTAATATTTAATGAAACAAGGTTATTTTTAAATGAAATACAAATTTATCAAACCATTCACTTGCTAGTTAATTAACTAACCAGCATGGAATTCAATTAAATTTTAATTATTTAATATATAATATTATTGATAATTTCATGATTTTAAAAGCCTATTATTTATTAAAATGTGTCGTTAAAAACCTAGCCTAGGTAGGTAGGTAGGTCACGCAATCAACCTAGGCATCTATTATAAGAATTCAATAGGAGAATATTCGGTCAACATACCATTGTTGACCACACATAACACCACCCATGAAGTTTGATCCCTTGGCCTTTAGAATGGAAGCAAACACCCTTACCATCAAGCCACCCCACTTGTTGTGATAATATGTTACATTACATTATATTTATCGAATACTTCATTTTAAACATTAGAAAAACATAAACTTTGAAATTTCATATCTTATTGAGATTTTGTTCAAATGAAAATGATTCGAATTTACTTTTAAAAAAATTTCAATAATGTACATAATTACATTTATTTCTTTTTAAAATTTAAAATCATTTGAACCAAAAAAGAAATTGAAAATCATTATTCAATAACATTTCAATGACCATTTTTTTGGATCTTATTTTTATTAATAAATGGATTTTAAAAATATAATAATACTACCTATGTTAAGGTGCCTTCAATTATTATATGACTATTTTTTATTAATTTAAATTATTTTACCTTACATTATTTTTAGTTATTTATGGCTTTTTCAATTACTTTTGATTATTTTTGGTTATTTCACCCTAAGCTACTTTTGGTTATTCTAAGTTACTTTTGGTTATTTTAATTTATTTCACCTTAAGCTACTTTCAGCTATTATAAGTTTTTTTTGTTATTGTAAATTATTTCAGTTTAGACTATTTGCAACTATTATAAATTATTTTTGGCTATCGAAGGTTATTTCACCTTAAGTTATTTTTTTCTATTATAAATTATTTCACCCTAGATTTTTTTGGCAATCATAAGTAATTCTAATATATGGCTATTGGTTATTCTTTTATAGTGCTATTGGTGGTTATTAATGGCTATTCGTACCTATTATATTTGTGGTTATTAATTTTTTTTGTGGTTATTCTATTAATAGTTATTGGTGGTTATTCTATAAATGACTATTGGTAGTTATTCTATAAATGACTATTGGTAGTTATTCTATAAATGACTATTGGTAGTTATTCTATAAATGACTATTGGTAGTTATTCTATAAATGACTATTGGTAGTTATTCTATAAATGACTATTGGTAGTTATTCTATAAATGACTATTGGTAGTTATTCTATAAATGACTATTGGTAGTTATTCTATAAATGACTATTGGTAGTTATTCTATAAATGACTATTGGTGGTTATTCTATAAATGACTATTGGTGGTTATTCTATAAATGACTATTGGTGGTTATTCTATAAATGACTATTGGTAGTTATTCTATAAATGATTATTGGTAGTTATTCTATTAATGGTTATTTAGTGATTATTCTATTAATGATTATTTAGTGACTATTCTATTAATGGTTATTGGTGGTTATTTTATTAATGATTATTTAGTGACTATTCTATTAATGGTTATTGGTGGTTATTCTATTAATGGTTATTGGTGGTTATTCTATTAATGGTTATTGGTGGTTATTCTATTAATGGTTATTGGTGGTTATTTTATTAATGGCTATTGGTGGTTATTTTATTAATGGCTATTGGTGGTTATTTTATTAATGGCTATTGGTGACTATTCTATTAATGGCTATTAGTGGTTATCTATTAATGGTTATTGGTGGTTATTCTATTAATGACTATTAGTGGTTATCTATTAATGGTTATTGTTGTTTATTAATGATTATTATATTAATGGCTATTGGTGATTATTCCGTTATAAGCCATTGGCGGTTATTTTATTGGTGGTTATTGATGGATATTTTATTAATGGTTATTATTGGTTATTGTATTATAAATTATTGTTTGATATTATATGTTATAATATCATAGGTTATTTGTAGTTATTATATTGTAGGGTATTTAAAATTATTTTTCATAGGTTATTATTTTTTATTCTAAATTATTTTTACCTTAGGTCATTATATTTTATTTCAAATTATTTTAAGTTATTATACTTAGGATAAAATAATTTATAATAACATAAAGTAGATTGACCTTGAATAACTTAAAGTATAATTTGAAATAACATATATTAATTTAAAATAAAATAACCTAAGGTATAGCTTAAAGTTAATTGAATAATTTAATTTAGAATAACTAAAGTAGCTTAAAATAATATAGGCTATATCATAAAATAACATAGATAGAATATTTTTTTAAACATAGAAATAAACCTATTTACTATAGTAAATTTTAGTAGTGAATTATGTTAACTAGTAATGAAACATGATGTTTACATAGTGATATTATAGTGAAATAACTTTTACCATGATGAAATCGGTAAAATGCAATAAAGTTATTTCACTTTTAAGGTCCCATAGTGATTTAAGTTTGTAAATTGCACCCCACTTTGGTAGTAATGTGTGTCATTACAATTGAAATTATAAGATTTGATCCTAAAAAAACAAGACTAGAGGATGTAGCATTGTCAAGATTATTCATCTAAACTACAATATGGTTGAAGACCTCTTAGGATGATTGGAGTTGGGTTTTCATCAACACAAGTAGCTCCATGCTCTTATATATCTCTAGATGGCCCTATAATATAGAGTGAAAAACTTTGTAGATTACATGAAAACCATAATAATGTACCTAGGTAGGACATAGGATTGTTAGGTTGGAACTTGTTGGCCATTATGCTTATATCCTAAATTGGAAGCTTTCCAAGAGTTAAGAAGGAACTTGGTATGGGCTTATGCAAGTTCTAATGACATATGTTTTAACAATAAAATAAAAAGTAATAAGCTTTTGGCAATAAAGTTGGAAGAAAATTGCAATGAAATGGTTGCAGAACCTTAAATTTTGGGAGAGTGTAGATGTGTTTGTGTTAGCATGGCGATCATATCACACTATAACGGAAAGTAGGTAGCTACAAATAAACCTTTTAATCCCTCACCTCTTAATTTTTTTCATTCAAATTTAGAGAGCAAGAAGTTGCCCCTTTATGTTAGAAACATCTAGGTTTCAACATTTCTTGTTGATCAAAATAGGTTTGTCAAAAAAATGTACTTGGTATGGAAGAGTTGTTCAAACCTAAAGATATAGTAGTAAGGATTGAGCATGTTAGGGTGACGTCCAGGTTGTTGAATTAGATTTTGGAAATTGACCAAGCTGGAGTACATAGTTGGGTAATAGAAAATGAAGACCATGTGGATTTCTATGATTTATCTTAGTTAAATTTATGTGATAGGATACTAATAGTGATTTGGTCATTGATCTATTGATGCATGATAACTAGTCCTAAAGGCATGAATGAATTAGTTTAGGGCAAGAAGTTCAAAGATGTTCTTGATTAGACAAAACATGTTGGAAATGACATCTAAAGTATGGGGTTATGATGAAGTAAAACTTTTCAAAATCACAAAGTTGAATCTTTGTGGAAAGGACTGGTTCAAAAAATTATAACTTGCATTTATCAATTGGAATGAAATGAAAACTAGGATGCAATAAAAATTTGGTGATGTACGTGGACCTAGATGAACTTAGGATGAAAATGGATGTAATCAAATAGGAACCCAAATAGAGGGTTTAACTTTATTTTGATTAGTTGAACAAACTGATTATAAAAGGTAAAATAAAGGACAATGAACAAAGATGGAGGTTCCTTGTTCATCTATGACTAGAAATAAAAAAACTATGTATGGTAAGGAGCTAAGCCAATGTTGAAAAAGTTTTAGTAGCTGCTAAAGATGTTGAATGGGTACTTGGTGAATTGGGAGAGATTTCATTTTAGCCTTTTAAGGATGAACAAAAGGAAATATGATTATAGATGTAATACTACAAAAGTTACAGGTCTTCACTTTGAAGGAATCCTTTATCAAAAAATTTGAGGGAATTTCATCTAGAGCATGTATATATTTTACATGAACTAGCACCTCCACTATGTGTCAAATTTGCAAGTCTCATGATCATATTGCTACAACATGCCCACATATAGGAGACCTCAAGCCAAAATGTGCAAAATGTGGTCTTTCGCATAAGAGAAAGCTATGTGGAGTAAGGTGTGGATATTGTTTTGGAATGGGATACACTGAGGAAAGGTGTTGGAAATGTGAAAAGGATGTGAAAGCTTCTTTCTCATCTAATAACTATTTAGAAGTTTTAATGGATGATGACGAAACCACATTGGAATAGCTCAACAAGTTGTGTGGTGTTAAACATGATGTGTTTTCAGGGGCCAAAATACCTAGAAAATGCTTTCATATGGAACTAGTAAAAGGAGTTTTAAGCCATTAATGAATGGGAAATTGGAAATGTGGAAATCAACATGAATTTTATTATCAAGTCCAAAATACTTACCCATTTCATCAAAGGCAAAATCTCTTTGTCACCCATGGAAACCATCTTGGCGATATTTGGAGAATTAGAGCCATTAAAAAGTTTGGTCAAGTTAGCAAAAAATAGTGGGATCTAAAGGTCTAATGGGTGAAAGTATGGTGTGGTGGACCAAAAGTGGCACATGCAAAGTCCACACAAGAGTACATATTTTTTTTAATCCCTTTCTTAGCCCTTTCATAATTCCAACATTTTGCATTATACTCAGTTTTGAAAGTTTATAATTTTTTCTTAAATGTTTCAATCACCTTGGTCTATAGTTTATTTTCTTCCAAAACAAATCTACTAGAACGGTTAATATCAATGTGGATTTTTTTTTACATTTCATTTATTTATTTTTCCAACCATAGTTATGTATAAATAGGAAAATTGTTAAATGTTCATCATGCCTTGGGCTTAATTGAATGTGATTATTGGTGTGAGCCATGGATTATGATTCAATAAATTGTTAAGTTTTAGTTCCATAAGTTTCTTTAGTAATAATGATTTGAATCCTTATAAACCACTAAGTAGTAATTATTATTAGTTGAATTAGCCTTTGGATATTTTTAAGCGTAGAAAAGTTCTGTATTTAAATTGATGCAATGTTTAGTTAGTTTTAGGACCTAGTAACCTTCTTAAATGCAATGTTTTTATGTTGTAGAAATGTGAAAGGGGATGTAGAATTAAAAGTGATTTTACTAATATATTGGGAATACAAGCCCATAATTAACATTAACATTTCGCCATGACAATATAAAATTAGTTTGTAGAATAATCTTCAAGCACTAATGATGTACTTGTAAGATTTTTAGGATGCAATCCTAATACATCCTTATTTAGTCTTCATTTCTATCAAACTCCTGAATAAAATCAAGATCAAATTTAATTATTAACTTTTTCACCTGAATAGCCTCAACTAAATTATAATTTTGTTAATGACTTAAAGGGAATATATCACAATTGTAGAAAATCCAGAATGCGACGAATGGTGCGAGCTAGGTATTCGGCTCGATGCTCCATGGGAAGGGGGTTGATTGGGCCTCGTAGCCAACAATAATGGCCATCACCAGGAACCTAAGTTCGACAATGAAGACGAACATCATCATCTTCACATTGACATTTTTCGAACCTTTCTGGCGCGACTCCACAAGCAAGAACAAATTATAAATAAATTGCTAGGGCATGTGGGTTAGGAGATAATCACCAATCCCATGCCAAACGATCGACTCGAGTGTGCACCATTCTTCTGGACGGTTTTTTTTCGCGCGACCATTGAAAGACATTCATGTCAAGCGATGTTCTTTCAAGTTCTTCATTTTCTACAGGTGCAACGGGAGAATCCGAGGGCGTAGCAACATCATCCGTCATAATTAAATTTTCACTTGCATCAACAAAATCTGAAAGGTAACCGAACCAATTTGGCACTTGTGTTCAAAGGGGTCATTCCTTTTATTCAAGAAATTAGGGTAGGCATGAGGTGTGGCGGTGACAGCGGAACTCCGTGAAGACCTAGACATCCTTGTTCGAACGAATTCATGAAGCCTTAGTATCGACGGTGGATCTAAAAGTACATGGGAATCCTTATAATTCCTAATTTCATTTTAATTTACTATGTATTACATAATTAATTAGTACATGATAAAAAATAATTAGGGAATATTAAAAGAGTTATTAGTGCATGAAGGGGTTACTACTACCATTTAGTTGATTTAGTCAAATGGGAATTCAAGGATGTTTACTTATTACCACTAGTAAATTATTTTAATAGTTAGTTACTTAGAATAATTAGGATGAAGAAGTAGGATGATTAAAGTCAAAAGGACGAAATTGACAATGATAGAGCTCAAAAGCTCCATCAAGATGTCCAAGATAGGGAAAAGGATGAATCCTCCAATTCCATTGGTCATGAGGATTATCATCCTATTTGATTGGTGAAGGGAATTGACGTGCTCCCAAGTTCCTTGATAGACCCACTTGAGGGTCTAACAATGTTGAGATGCGAAAGGAGTTGGAACTCGGGACTGTTCCCAACTTCTAGCACTAAGGGCGAGGGGGCGGTGAGAGGGGCGTGCTAGAAGTTCCGGGATTAGACTAGGAAGAGGGAAAAATAACTTAGTTACATGGTCCTGCATCCAAAACCAACCACAAGTTGGTTAGAACTCATTATGCACCCTTTTGGTGTTGGGACTAGCCACGGGCGACTTTGGACTCACTTGACTCACCACGGCCCGGACTTGGGGGAAGCCACCACCTTCCCCCATATAGTATTCTCTGCGTTACTTCGCGGAGGCTACATACGAATGGCACTTTTTCCCGGGACTCCCAAAGAGGAGTCCCAAAATTGTCCTAGGTTGGACTCCTGGGGCTTTGGGCATCCATAACTTCTTACTCAGACCTCCAATTGGGATGAGGTCTGAAGCAATCTTGTAGCTCTCTTTGAGAGCTTTCCAACGCCATGTCGCACTTCTCCTGTAGACGTCGGAATTGGGTCGATTCCCGATTTTTAGTGGTCGGGAGTCAAATTGCTAGTTTGACTCCCGGCCCTTCTTTTGCCCATAACTTGGGCTGCAGATGTCCAAATGGCTCATGCGAGGCCATTTTGGACATCTACACTTCAAGACCTTTCCAATGGTAAAAAGAACACCTCAAGGCGAGGTGTTTTTCCCTCTGCTGTCGAGCTCTAAAGTTGCAGGAGTCCCGAAGGACTCCCAATTCCCACTTTTTGGGAGTGTGAGTCACATCCTCACACTTGCCTCAAATTGGGGTTGCGACATGAATCTTCTTAATGTTTCATTGGGCTTAGGAATTCTCATCCTAAATCCCATAGGAGAGAAAAATTATTCTCAATTCTCATTGGTTCATAAAGGATGAGGAGGCCATTGATTGGAGGGAAAGATTTCGAACCTTCCATTGGACAAGGAGAATAAGCTCAAGGAGGGGTGATAGGAGGCTTACCAAGGGAAGTGGTATCGTGCATGTGTTTTTTGGAAGGAGGAGAATGAGTGTGTGAAAATTTTTAGTTTTCATGTGTGGAAAAGTGTTCTTCATGAAAAAAAAAGTGTGCAAACAAAGCCATGAAGGGAAGTTATGTGTAGCAAATAGTTGTAGTAGAGTTCATGGAAGGATTTCCATGACAAAGCCCCTAAATTTTTAATTTACATAGTTGTTGCTCTCAAATCCACCGTTGGATTTGTCTCAAACTTGAATAAATTTCAGTTTATGAGGTGTAGAAGGTTATTCCAAAATTTCAACTTCATCGGTTTTGTTACAAGAAGCTACACTTGCCGGAAGTAGAGGGGGTTGAAATTGTTTGTTTTTTTCGAATATAATTAAAGTAGTTTTAGTTCTAGGCATAACTTTTGACTTAAAAAATAAAAACTTATAAAATTTTGTACCATTTCTCCTTAAAAGATTAGCTTTTTGAATTTCTAATGCATGTTAGATTAGAAAGTTGTATGAAAATATTATGACGAATGGAACAAAAGGAGTCAACCATCAATCGTGAACTTGGATTAAACATCAACATAAGGCTCCTTCACCTTCTATCATGGTGAGTTTGATTCTCCCACAATGTCTTGGTACCTTTCAAATGGACACAACGCATTAAATTCTTAGTGAATTCCTTTGCATTTCATTGAACCACTTTAATTTGTTAGAATACAACTACATCGTAGTTCCACCCCCAAGTGGGTTTTGTGAACGCATATATTCATGTGGAAGGTGTGAAAGAATTCCTTACAATCGGTTTCATATGAATCTTCAAATTCATAATAAAAACATATTGTTCTTAAATAAAATTTTCTAATTTTTCATTTTTATGTCCATTATGGACTTTTAAAGATATCTCAATTTAGAGTGCACATGCAAATAAAAATAAATTCATTCTTTTTTTAATTTTGATTTCCACATGTCAAATATGTTATGTTTGATCAACTCATGTGATTGAAATTTAGGAAATAATTTATTTTTAGTGAAAAAAAATCCACATAATTTGTTACATGACACATCTATTCCTTTAAAAGTCCAAAAAATTATGCAACTAATTCTAATTGCAAAAATGTTCTATGCATTTCATTACATATATAAACTATCATACATATTTGAGTCCAAACCAAAAAATATTCAATCCAATTATCATGTAACATTATATTAAATTTCATTTCTTGAAAAAATAATGTCTATGATGTCCATTTTGGTACAATGCACCGTGTTTTTGCCCTGAAATCAATAAATCTTACCAAGGTGGAGGGATCTCATGCACTATGTAAAATTAACATCCACAAGAATCATCGTAGCAAGACATTACACCTTCTTGTGTGTTAAAAAATAAGAGATCTACTCAAATGCAAGCATAAAGTTTTATTGAAAGAAAACTAAAACATGATGCTCACAACACGGAACATAACATCAAGAACTCCTCAAGGTTCTTGTCACATGAAATACACAAACTTGTGTAATGAAGAGAAAAGAAACAAACCATCAACACCAAGGTATTTAACTACAAGACCAAACCACAAATAACCAAACTAATATAAGTAAAGAAAGTAATTCAACCTTGTGAAAGTAACCTAGTTACTTTCTTATTGCAATAACTAATGAAACCTAATTAGTTGAACTTGAATTCTCAACATTGTGGAAATTAACAACTTAGTAAAATGGTTTGGTGGACATTAATGCGTCCATATCAATCATGTATACTATAGTAGTCTGCAAGCTTGGTATATATAATGCATTTGGTATTTGGCACATAATCATACAAGATGGCATCTAGTGTAGTGTCACAAGCTCTTAGCATGATCATTGAATTGCCAGTTAGAATTCGGGATGTTCAATGTCTTATGGTGTTCATGATTGTGGATATTAACAATTATGATTTGTTGTTAGGTTTGGACTTCTTCATCAAGATTGGTGTTGTTGATGTTTAAAAAGGCCTGATTAAAATGAAGTAGGGGGTTCCATTCACAATTGGGGTACTAGAAAGGAGTGTCTAATTGAATAAGGACTACAAGGGACAACTTTGGATTTTTACTTATCTTACATTATTATAATTGTAGTGGATTGTTGTATGCCAATAGATAAAATGATGTCTTCTTAAATTAATAGAAATATTTTAAATTAATTTGGATACTATGTAAATGTCATTTTGGATCTTATAAATTAAAGTAATCAAATGTTTAAAGTATTTTTAAAAAAGGAATCAAAAGGAATGCATAAAGTCATATAATTGATTTCAATTTTTTTGTACAACAAAAACATGCCCCCTTCTATGAAATTACATGTTCATTGGATGAACTTGATGAAAAACCAAATGAAAGAAAAATTTCAATTTCAAAATCTTGAAATTTTGAAGATAAGGGCTACAAGGGAAAGGACTCATTTTTTAAACCATTTGATAAAAAAAATATGTTCAATGGGTTCAAAATGTCTAGCTTTAGATGTAGGTCACATGTACAAGAAATAATCTTGCCAAAAACCATGTTTGGTTGTCCATTGAAACTCATTTTGGGATTTTTGGGGATTTTTTACATTTATGGCATTAAACCAAAATATTCATACACAATTATGTATGAATGTGAAAAATCACCATCAACACATGAATTATCTTATATTGGATTATTCAATTTTTCTCATTTAGATTTTTTTCATGTAAATGTTATTTGTAAAAAGTAGTTTTAAAAAGTCCTTAAGTCTTTTTTTCCTTTTTTGACCCCAACTGTGAATGGATTGAAGGACTGGGGAATAGTGTATAACTTTTACCATTAAACAGGGTGAACATGCAATAGTTGGTGATAGACATGAACAATGCTATTAACAACGAAGATCAAGGTGAAACTTTATAATTGTGGGTTTTAGTCATCAACCATTCGAGATGATGAAGGGGGGTTGATTACACCAAAGGAGGGTGGTCCATTATCTGATGTTGAAATAATTAACTTAGATTTTTTTTGACAACTTTAATGAAGAGATGGAAGATATGATAGATGTTGAAGAGGGTAATTTGTTTTTATTAAATGAATTCAAAGAAATTGAGGAGTTAATGGATGATGGATTGGAGTTTTTGTAGAAAAAGAAAAACTTCACCAAATTGTGAATTTGATATTCGAAAAGCAAGCAGATAATCTAATGTTTGGAGAAATTTCCAATTCTAAAGACTTTGAACACTTGATGCGGTGTGTAGCTTAAGATGAAGATAAGAAGAATGAGTAGTTTATGGTTGTAAAAAAAACTCATGTTTCAGAATTTTTTCAATTAGATGTTGGTTCTAGTACTTAGAAAAATGTTGTGTTTGAGGTGTTAACTAATGGCAAAGACAAATGGTTTGAAATCAAGGCAAAATTAAAGGTATACCCCAATGTGGGTCAAACAATCAATTATGGGAACTACTTGACCAATTTCTTGATGTTTTTGTTTGGAATAAAAGCAAATTATGGTGTTGCAAGTATGGAGAGCACATTGTGGATACTCATAGTTTTCCTCCATGCAAGATTATACCTAGTAGAGTTTCTTTTTGGGAATAAATAAAGGTGAAAATCAAATTGGTGTTCTAATTACCTTGGGGAAGATGAAGCCAAACACTTCTGAGTATGCATGCAAGGTCACATTACTAGTAAAGAAGGACAACAATTGCAAATTCTATTGTGATTACAAACTATTGAACATGCAAACACATCAGGATTCCTTCCCAATGCCATTAGTGGAGGATGTTTTAACTCAATTAGGGAAATCACGATGGTTTTCTACATTGGATTTGGAATTTAGGTTCTAACAAATTAAAATAGCTCCTAAATATATGGGCAAATTTGCCTAGATTACCAAATTTGGTCTATTTGATTGGACTATCATGCCTTTTGGCATGAAGAATGCCACTATCACTTTTTCTAAGACTATGATTAAAGTGTTTGGAGTTACATGGACAAATTTTTAAAGGTGTTTATGAACAATCTAAATGTGCACAACATGAGTTGGGAGGAGCATTTGGAACAACTTTGATATGTTCTGATGAGGTTAAAGGAAGTGAACCTCAAACTAAACCCTAGAAATGTGAATTTGCAAAGATTCATTTTAAAGGTCATGTTGTGAATAGGGATGGTACTTAGCCAAATCCTAGGAAGATCAAGGTAGTCAATGAATAATTTCTTAGTTCCTACTACTATATTTAATGTACAAGCCTTTATGGGTCTTATCGATTATCATAGGAACTATGTGAAAGGCTACTCCCACATAACAACACTGTTGTTTGAACTCATTAAGAAATACAACACCTTTAATTGGAACACTAATTGTCAAAATGATTTCAATTTGGTGACGACTACTTTGACTTTAGCTCCAATTCTTGTTAGGCCAAATTTCACTAAGGCCTTTTTTTTTACGTAGATTGGTCCACACATGGAGTGGGAACTATTATGTCTCAGAAGGAAGGCATATATAAACAAGTTATTGTTTATGCCAACAAAAGGCTCTCCCTTGTGTAGAAGAAATTTCACCCTATGGAGGGTGAGTGTTATGCACTAATATGGGGGATACTACATTTTTGGCAATATTTACATACAGGAACCACTTCACATTGTGGATTGACCACAAGCCATTAGAGTGGTTGGTTATAATTTTAGATGCGTATGGTAGAATGGGAAGATGGAACAATACTTTTTAGGACTTTAGTTTCAAGATCATACACCACAGTGGATCCAAACACACAAATGTTAATGCATTAAGTCATAATCCTATTAATGTTGTTGAAGAAGATAAAGACTTGAGAAACACAATACAAGATTATAAGTTGTTACAACAAAAATTAGCACTTGCAAAAACAAATTGGACATGGAGGAGTTCAAAGATGGGGCATTGCAAGAGTTATGCAATCATGGCTTGCTTAAATAGTTGTTCATGGTTGAAGCAAAAGAATGTGATGTAAACACAAATACTGATGTTAGGACCAACCATGTTCTTGCATTAGGTTTTTGAGATTGTTGAAGGACTTAACATTAATGAGTTGAAAAGGAGGAGACAAAAATTGTGGGATGTACAAACTCACTAACAATTGGTTAATGAAACTTAAGTAATTGTGGATGAGGAAGCAAATCAAAAAGGATTTAAGGAGGACAGTGACTGGGAGAGCTCTAAAAACATGGAAATATGGGATGATGAAATGAGCATGATGGTGTTAAATGGAAATTAGCTTCCTCTTGAATGTGGAGAAGAGAAAAAGGCTAGATCCACAATGATTTTTTTTTCCATGGAGACCACACTGCCTTATAACTAGATTTCAAAAACATTCAAGTACAATTGTGTTGCAACTATGTCCTCCAAAGTGCAAGTCCTATGCAATTACAATTTATAAATACAATGATTTAGTAAAATAAATTTTCATGTCAAAAATAAAACTAGTTGTTCGGTAATTGGACTATAATGTTAAATATGTTTTGCATACGATAATTTATACACATCATATTTACACATGCAGTCAATTACATTTGATTTTTTAAGGAGTTGCATTGTAGTTGTAATGTGCAACTAAATTAGGACCGTTAAAAATGAGCTACACATTGAACAATTTTTTTGTAACTAGAGTATAGTTTTCATACGTGCAATTATGTCATGTGTTTGCATTCCCACTATCCATGAGGTATGATATCAACTGTGAAATCTGTTTGTGCAATTGGTTGGCCACTATGTTGCCACTAACTGACTACTATTGTATTATTAATTGTCCACTACTATGCCAACATGGCCACTCGGATGCCACTAGTTGTTACATATGTGCCATTATGGGGCCATAATATTGGCATTGTTTTACAACCAAATGGCCATCATGGTGTCACTATTTGACCACTAATAAAATACTATCGATTCACTATCCATATAAAGTGTGAATTTGTAAACCTCAAATTAAATCCCAATGCTACATAAACTATATTAAAAATATTTATATTGAACATGTACATCAAGATATTCAAGCTTATACACTAGAATTTTTTAAAACTACACAAGCAAATGCAAAATTGATAATAGCTAATTATCTACAGATAGTTTTTTGGCACTCACAAGGGTTGCATCTTGTGGCCCATTTAATATTAAATATTGATTTAAGGTTTAATTAATTTAATTTTTATGAATTAAAAACAAAATTAAATAATTAGCCCTTGATTTGAATTGATCAATCTAATTCAAAAAAATTGTGAAATTCAAAACAACATGCATATTTAATTAAACATTCAATAATGGTGTACATATGTATATGTTTCTATATGCCTTGATGTCTTCCACTCAAATTCATATTTATTATTTAATAATTAATATGTAATATTCTTAATTGTTACAAATTAATTAGTTAAACTAAATAATAAACTATTCAATTGAATTCATGTGTGTTTCCATTATTTTTTGAACAATATGTAATTAAATCTATTTTATTAATGATAAAATTTCAACTAAATCAAACGTGCAGATTTCAACAAAAGTAAACATGTCAATATTTTTTAAATAATATGTGTTTCAAACCTTCAATGATACATTATACATTGAATTTATCAAACATACATTTCTTTAACATCATTCCAAATGGAGCACAACATATTCATAAAAATAACAAATAATGTTATATAACACATTCAATATTTATGAAATTGCAACCTTGCCTTTGCTTATACCAAAATATATGGTTTTTTTCTTAGAAAGTTTTTCAAATTATGTAGTTTTAAAAATCAAAGGCACATTTAAACACTAGAAAAAGACTATCATGGATAATTAAAATAAAACATATATTCAAAATTTTAATGATACCACACCTTCATAATCATCAATATATTGTCATCCACAAAATTTCAAAATTAATGGTTTGATTTTACATACGATAAAGGACATTCAAAATTTTAACACCTTGTACACATTGAATTTTCCACTCCTTACTATACATTTTATGACCAATGAGACATATCAAAATTGCACAAAATTCATTTTAATGAAAATTCATAAGTTTACAAACATTTTGAAAATGATTTCATTAAATTATAATCCTTACAACTCATGTAATCATTTTTCAAAATCACGGAGGTGTAGGATTTTATGTGTGTACATGTAGTCCTTGGCTCCTTTTGCTATGAACGCACCCACATGTCATAATGTAAGACCATTTAAAATGGATTCATAATGGACAATGAATATCAATATTATTTTTTAAGTCACAAAAAAATCCTATAGTGCCACATGTTAAATTTTAATGAATGGATGAAAAATGACATCAACATGACATCATGGTTGTAGTCATAGGGGAGTTGCATAGTAGTTGAAAAGGAAATGTTGTGATAGAATTGCATTAGAGTGTGATATTATGGTGAAGTGCATTTCTTGCAACTCATGCAACTTGTATGATAGTAATCATTAGGTGTAAAAATATAGTGAGTTGCAAATGGTCATTCACTAATAGAATTTTTGATTTTTCAAATGGTTCAAATTGACCAACTAGTCTTTTTTTACTATTGGACATGTCCTTTTTGACTAAAGGCTCAAATCATGTACTTTTTGACCAACCAATTTAATTAAAGTGACTTATTTGACCAATACATCTAGTCAAATTAGACAACCCTAGTCCAAATGGCCAATGGGTTTTAGTCAAATGGGACATCTTATGTCTATTACATACCTGCCTCCTACCTTTCACTCACAATCTTATAACCTACCTACCTATTTACCTACCCACCCACCTGCCTAGATGTATTACTTACCTACCTACCTACCCACACACCTACTTACATACATACTACCTACCCACCTACTTTCATACCTCATAGTCTTATAGTGATGTGTTGAAATAAACATGTGAAATCAAAAAATTGACAAAAGTTGAACACCTTTTGATGGTGTGGTCCATTAATTAGGGACTTGGTTTATCATGGAAGAGGTCAATGGTTCACTTCCTACCATTATAACCTATGTACATGCTTAAGGGGCTAAAGTAGGTAAGTTAGGTTAAGTAGGATATATTAGGTTAGGTTAAAGTAGGTGAAGTAGGATATGGTAGATTAGGTTAGGTTAGATTAGGCTACCACCCACCTACCTACCTTTTTATGACCTACCTACCTACTCGCCACATTTTTTTTGATATGGGTAAAAATTTGACCAATCAAAATGACTAGTCAAATGGTCCATACTTTGCTACTTAAAAAAACCACCAAAGTCATAACACACATGTTGAAATTGACTTGTCCAAAATGATGGAGTGGTCTTTTTAACGCCTATTCAAATTGGGTATTTTTTTTACTATTTAGTGATTGCAACTTAAAAACTGAGTTTGTAGGCCTAGTCACAAAACACCCATTTTTTTCATAATGAAAGTTAACAAGTAGATTTTGCATTACTACTAAAACAATGAAAGTTTGATGTTCAAGGGTTTGGTGACCTGCTCATGCCCAATGAATAGTTGTTGTTAGTTTCTAAATTGCATAATGAAATCAGACATTTTGGAGAAAAAAAAACTTTAATGGAAGTAAACAAATGATACTTTTGGCACAATAGAATTGAAGACATAAATGTAGTGGTGTGTGCCTATAAACAATGTCAACTTGTTAAAAGAACTATAAATATCAAGTCTAAACTTGAAGAGTTCAAAAGCATCCCCATTTGGGATCAATTTTATTCAGTGGCTTTTAACACAATTGAACCTCTACTAGAAATTACGAATGGAAATAAATACATTTTGGTAGCCATAAACCATTACTCGAAATGGTGTGAAACAAAGGTGGCTATTGATCGCAATGTTAAAACTATGGCAAGATTCTTGGAAGATGAATTCATCTACATGTTTGGTGTATTGAAATACATCCTAACTAACAATGGTTTCAAATGGTCGGCTAAATTTGATCAATTGCGTAAAAATTCTTGGATTATACACCAATATACAATGCCAGAATGGCCTAGATGTAATGGTATGGTTAAAAGGAATGTTAAAACATTAGAGCATGGGTTGATTGTTTTATCTACCACTCCTAAACATGCTCAAGATTGGGACAAACATCTTCCCAAAATCCTTTTTAGATATAAGGGTGGGGTGTAGGCCAATACTAAAGTCTCTCCACATATGCTTATAATTGAATGGATCCCCATGTTAAAGGCTGACAATTTTCTAAATCCACTAGTTTAGGATTTTGAATCCAATGATGAACCAATTATTATGGTGGAACAAATGCTCAATACGTTGTAGTTCATTGCCATGATGCATGGAGAAGTTGTTAAGAATGTTAATCAGGCACAAGTTAAGTAGAAACAAACGTATGTTTCTTGGAAGGGTAAACAAATGTTTTTGAGATTCAAAGAACAATGACTTTTGTCAAAATAAAGAAGCCAACTAAGAATAGATCTTTAACATCAAGTTGGGAAGGCCTTTTTATGTTTATCAAGTATTTGGATGGAAATGGATTTTTGGAACATGATGAAGGAAAAAGGATTTGTGTGATTAAAGGAAAAGAAGAGTAGTTTTGGGGCAAACCTTAAAGAGGCTTACAATTATTCCACACTGCATTTGAATTGTGAAGATTAAAAGGCACAATCTAATTTGTAAGGGAAATGTTACATGTGTGATGAAAAGATAAGGGATGAAACCCTATTTTGATGGAGTAACACAATCAACTGCCAAAAATGCAATACAATTAGGCTTTTAATAATTGATGAAGATAGGAAGTGTCCATATGGTTTGAGCCTTTTTTTTTTCTTTGTGTTTGTTTTCTTGCAAGTCATGTGAAGCACCCTCACACTCCTTGAAAGACTCAAATATGAATCCGAAAGTGGAAATAATGGAAGAAGAAAGAGTTGGGGTACATTCCTTAGCTCAAAACACTTTGAAGGTAGAGGGGTGTGTTGGAGCTTCAAGATGGGGACTATGATGAGTGACAAGTGGGTCAATTATTCACATGGACTTGTACAAACCAAACAACAAGTTGGTTAGTGCATAGTTGGAACATTTTTGGTGCACGAACAAGTCACGAGCATACATAGATTCACAAAATTCACCACGACCCAAACTTGGGGGAACCACCACCTTCCCTTTTATATAGTATTTTTTATGATTATCCATGGGATTTGGATCCAAATGTCATTTTGTTTCAAAATTGGAACTCCCAACGTTTTGGAGAGCCATAACTTCTTGTAAAGACATCCGATTGAGATGAGGTCTAAAACAAAGTTATAACCATAGTTAAGAGCTTTTCAAAAATATGTGGCACACCACCTGCACGCATGTATTTCAAGGCGATTCTTGACTTTTAGTGCGTTTGGCCATAACTTGTGTTAAAAGTACTCAAATGGGTCATGTGAGCCCATCTAAGTTTCAAAATATTTTTAATGGTATAAGGAACTCTTTAATCCAATGAATTTTGATCCCTGAAATACCTTTTTGAAAATTCGAAACTCAATAGGGATTCTAACTCCCAAAGTGGGAGTCCACTTGGGAATGTGTGAATTCATTCCTTCACAACCCTAGGTTGTAGTTTTGGCTCGCACCTTTCCATGCCTTTGCCTTGGTCACAAGCCCAAGGCTAGGGTTGTGACATCATGAACATGACAAATCTTAATTGTTTGACGACGTTCATTATGTGATTGGTTTTCTTTGGTTACACCTTTTGTGGTGTTGTTTTTGCACAATGGATTTGATAGATGTCAATTGAGGATGGAAAGTTGGATTGGAGATAAATGATACAATTTTGGTATTGAAGAACTAAGTATTTTTTTAGTTATAACATGTTTTTGGTTATGTTTTTGTTTATTGTTTTTTTAGGGAAAACATAGTTGTAGAAGTGATAGAATGGGAAGAATGCCCATCTATTGAAAAGTTAGACTTTTCCTAAAGCAATGTAATTCTGTTGCATAGTTGGCTAAGGAAGAAAGTGTTTGACTTTATATGCAACTTGTAGAGGTCAAAATCGAGGAAGTGATGAAGAATTCTAGAGGTTTAAGGAATGATCAAGTGATTGGGCAAACTGTGTGATATTTGGGTGATGTGTTGATTGTGGGAGTGAGTCTTGTTGTGTTGTTCAAGGGGAATATACCTTTTGTTTTGGGAACTCCAAAGTTGGGAATTGTTCTATGGGATTTGGTATATCATGGTTGTTTTTGTAAATGATTAGAATGTTTGTTGCTTTTGTTAAATTCTTGAATTGACATCTATAAAAACATGTTTCTAGGGTGAATCGTGGGAGTTGAAGACATGTTCCTAGGTTCTGAGTGTGTAATGGGTACATGTTTTGTTTTTTGTGGGAATTAAAATCTCTTTGGTTGGTGAAAGGCTTTGCTTAAATCTATCACCAATTGACTAGTGGGCTCAATGAGAGAGAAATCAAAGCAATTTGATCCTCAATGGCCTATATAATAGATTATGGTGTTTGGAGAACTAGGTATTAAACATGTAGTTTGCAACATTGATGTGATTTGTATCAATCAATTGTTGGTTGATGTGTGTGATTTCTTTTCATCCACTTGTTGTGTAAGCCAAATGAGAATTATACAATCTTTTCATTATAGACTATTTAAATTTAACTACATGGGCCAATAATTTTAACTAGCTAATCAAGAACAAACATTTTATGATCCAATGCCTTTACAAGCATTGCATCTTGTGTAGATTTTCCAAGCCAAATCAACATATGAATGTTGTACTTCACCCAAAATATCATATGCCAAGGCATTGGTGGAGGTAATCTAAGGCCATACACTTGGGCATCCAACAACTAAATCTGACCATGACCAATCTTGTTGGCCAAAAGGTTAAGTGACAACACACAAGGCTTCCTTTCAATCAACAAGCATTTTGCTAGCACTTTATTCCTAATCATAGGTTTTTTTTCTATGGCTTTTTCACAACTTGGAAAGCTAAGTTGTGGACTCAAAACACAACATTTATGATTGTAACCACACAACTACTTGCTATATAAGAGCAACTCTGTCGGTTTACTCATGGAAACAAATGCTATCACTAGTAGGGGTAGGCAGGAGGAGGGTTTACAGGATAGGTTACCGATGTGAAATGCTTAATTTCAAGTAGGCGTGATGACCACCTTTCACTCCCTCCTGCGACTCTCTTTCAACTTCAGCACTGGACTGCAACAGTGGCCCACGTACCGGTCCCTTAGGGCGGAGTTGAGCCCTGACTGTAGCCAGTGGCATACCACAATTCGTAGTGTATCTGGAGGGCACCTTATCCAATGGAATTTCTTCCTGGCTAAGGGCAGGGCATTTTGAAAAGAAAAATGCCTGCCCAACAGGCATTTCGTTTCTTTTCCCCATTATACCCATTGGGTATACCAGGGCGTTCCCAAAATAAGCGCCCCTTTCCCGGGGCATTACCCTACGCAAATTGCAGCATCTTGATTATCATGTGAATTTCTGTTGCCCCCACCAGTATCAGATCAGATTGTTCTGAATCAGATCAGTGGGGATTTGTGCATCCCATTTTCTTTGCATTTGATGGCAGCCATTAGTTAGGTATTCCTTACAAATTCTGTGCAATATTGACTCACAAGTTGCAATCAGAGTTTTGATACAGACGAAATCCTGACGATTCAATGACGCTTCATTCCAGATGGTGGATCAGAAACATGGCCTGCCTAATCCACCGTCCACTGCATAGGTTACTGGGGTAAAAAGAGCCTAAGATTCTGCGCTAGAGGTTGGAAGATACTAGTGTTGGGTGGGTATTTACCGGTGTTGGTCAGTTATTGAGAAATCGCCCAGTTATAACAAGGGTATAACGGTCAATTATCGATACCCTACCTACAGGTTCTGATTTCGAACCAGGAAGAGAACCTATCCTCCTAGTATGAAATTTGCAGAGATTAAAAAAAAGACCTTATGGGTCAAGTATTACATGAAGGGAACCTAAATACTGATGGAGAGCTTTGCATATTCCTCTCCACTAGGTTCTTAACCTACTGTATTGGTAAGAGCATGTCTGACAATATAAACTATATCTTTCCTTGGCTTTGCCAATGTCATAATCAGATTTATAAGAATCAAAATATCCACCATTATCACAAAGAAAGTACCTAAAGCCTAAAGCCGAAATTACCTTGACATTGTAGTAGGCGGTTGTTTAAAAACTGACGCTTATGTATAACAAGTGAGCATCATCAAAATAATGACAGAGGAGATTGGTAACCAAGGCTGTTGTTTGGAAAGGCGAATTGATAATGGGTGGGCCTTCTAAAATTTGACCCAGTAGATCAAAAACCCTGTCTATTATTTTGTGTGGGGGGGGCAGAATGTTTTTTGGCAAAGACCCTGCCCCCATGGTTATGAAAAGGGAGTGAGAACCAGCCAACAATCGGTATTGAACTTTTTAGCATACCAGCTGGTACTGATATTAGATATTTAAGAAAAATTCATACCGATTTGGTACTGGTATTGGATTTAAAAAATTAACTAGGCCAGTTCATACCCACCTCGTTATGCAATTGAATCTTTTTTTTGTCTTTCATATCAGCCTAGTATTGGCATTAGGATCCAAGGGTGGATTTTAGTTGGTATGAAGCAAATATGTACCTGGTATTGAGACTGATATGGCCTTGCTATGAAGCTGATATTACCTCAGGTCCCTACCAGGCAGGTAGGTACTGTTAGTAGGTTGATATTGTCTTCTATCTTACTGGTACTGGTCTGGACAATTCTTTGATACCAGGGCAAGTACCAGTCCATATACCTGAGTTCCAGATTGGTACCCACCCAATATGTCTGATCATATTGGTAAAGGTGACACGCTTCAAGCTGGGACTGGGACGAGTGTCACCCAAAGCGTCCATCCTTTCTTGCACATTCTTAGATTGATTTACTGTGTTGCTCTTTCCATGTGCGAACCTTTTGTGTGTTCCTCCGGTCGCTTGCTACCAGCAACAAGTCTTCTATAAACGAAAGAGTAGGTACTCTCTGGTAAGTATATTATTATCAATTATTAGATCAGAGGAAGTGCATCATCGACTTTGCTGGTCAGGAGACATTACAACATTATGTCCAGAACCTGCCTCATGGTGGGTTAACAGGGATGGGTCCAGCAAGTCGACCGCAAGAGCTACTGCAACATGAGCACCGTCCCGTTCTGAGTGATTCACTCAGTGGCATCAGGGCATATTGTGTTTATAAAACTTGTGGGTCTGACCGTGGTTTCAGCATTGCATGTGGCTGGTATCCAGCAGTACTAATAGGTAGCTGAGCTCGGTTTAGACCAGAGCAGCTCCATGGGTGCTCAGAATGTGGGCCTGTAAACGAAAATTAGACTAAGAAAAGTCAAAACATGCTGGTTTTGGCCCTGGTTTCGCCCAGCAAAATGGGTTTGCTCAGTACTTTTGCACAGAATGCATAGGCTGATAAAAGGCACAGCAAATCGTAACACCTGCTGTTGATTGGCTAGAGAGTTTGATCGTCCAGCTATTGGTAGTCTTCCAACTATTTGCAGTCCCAGTTTTAGTTTTATGGGTGGGGTTGGAATAAATAAATAACTAAACTTGGAGGTGAAAAATATTTTCGCAGTGTCACATACTGAGCACCACTAGAGATGCTCTTTATTATTCTAAACTACAATGGAGTTTGATCAAGGGGGCAAAGAAAAATTGGCAGAGACCTAGTGCTGGGGGGGAGGCAGAACTCTAGTACTGGCTGGGGATTGCAAAAGGGTATAATAATGCTCACACTTGGGGGCTGCAGCAAACTGTTTCTGGAACTGTCCAAAATGAGTGACTCAATGACCATACTGTTTTACTCAATTGATTGTGTGTGGAGCTTCCAACAATTTCAGATTCCAACATTTCAACATTTGGTGACTGCGTGAACTGGACCTTCATCAGGTGTCCAGAGAGTGTTCGCAATCTCGTAGACAACATGTGTCATCAGAGTAGTGCGGATTTTAAATAGTTTTTATAGCCCACCAACGCAATAAATAGAGGTCTTCCTAGAACAAGAGGGCAGCGATGATGGTGGGTTCACAGGGCGGTGCAGGAAGGAATCATAGCGTTACATAAAACACCCTGCGGCGGGCAGTCCATTTTGCAGAACTCTGGATTCCCGCGTATGGCTGACGGGAGAGTTGCATCGTATTTTATGCCCGGTAAGCCCTGGCAGCTCGATGCAAATCTTTGGCTCCACTCTCAGTTCACAAGTGTAAATTGTAGCCACAGTGAACCAGCACCCACCAGTGCACCACGAAGGATGAAGGGTAAGTGGTCAAGAAACAGTTTTCTGTTGAGTTCAAGTTCCCCCGCTAACCATGGTGCTTTGCTCAATTCCTTTTTTTTCTATCTACCTACCAACTACCCACAAGGAGGTTGTTGGTAGGTAGGTAATAAAAACGGCCATTACCTATGTATAAATGTATAAATCATCTACTTACCTAGTAGTTACCTATTTTCTTACCTATCAACCTGTATATGAGACCTATTTCCTACAAAATTGGTTACCAAGGTGAAACCAAATATTAACTCATCTAAGGTTCATCTACAACTGAGTCACAATGGGCATCCAGTGGATGGTGCGCTGGTAGGTGCTGGTTCACTATGGCTGTAAATTGTAATGCCAGGACTTTACCATATACATAAAAACCTGGTTTGGTTTTTTTAAAGTGTATTTGGGCCAGAGCGAACCAGACCTCATGACTATACCAGTTGGGGATGTATGTGGTTTGATGCCCTACTGTTTTTTCAATTAATTTATTGGTTTCTATCCATTTGTTAACCACACAGGTTAGCATTCTTTGATTTAGTTATGGTTTTGGCTTAGCCCTGCCTTTCCCTAAATTTTCTTTTTCTAAATCCTACCACACCCATCTACCTAGAACTAACACACCCACCATCCTAGCCTATTTTTCAAGTATTGACTTATTTTTATGTGCTTGTCAACCTATCTATTTAAAAGACCCTCCAAGATGACAATGTTGTCAGTGATGGATGAGGACATTGCTACACACATCAGGTTGATATTTTCATGAACATGTGGGAAATGTTTTTTGACACATGTCATTTTTATAAGATATCATATTTTATAACATTTAGTCAAGTAAAATGATTAAGTTGAGATGGCATTCACATCACTTTACATTTTACATGTCACATCATGAGAATTTATGAAATAAAATTTCAATATTACCACAAAATAAGAAATGATTATTTGATAATACAACTAGCCTTTGCCACTAATTGTTATGTGAATTATGAGTTGCACATGACTAATAGTGAATTGGGTGTAAAATTTACTTGTCAACTTTTTATTGGATGGTAGGGATTAATAAGTATGTAAATGTTTGGGTGAATTCATTATGCCAAAACATGACATATAAGAGTACATGTCAAAATCTAGGTTAACCTATGTTACATAGGCTAGGTAAGTTAAGTAACCTAGGTTAAACAATTTAGCATACTTATGATGAATTGCTTAAGTTAAAAATATGGGTTAGGTAGGAGCCTAGGTGGCATAGCAATGTAGCCTATGCACCTAAGCTGATATTAACTGTGTAAACTACCTAAATTATACTAGGGTAGATAAATTAGAAAAATAAGGACTTGAACCTTTGACTTGCACATTGAGAGGCAAGATTTTTACCATTGCACCAATTTTTTTAATGTAACAAGTCCAAGCATGATTGGGGTGCCACATTTGAACCCTGAGGACTCACTCCAAAGATTCCCAAATTCACCTTTTTTTTTCACTTTTCCCATGACTTGTTTTACATCTCACCCGTTTTTTTCATGTCAAATGAAATAATTTTGTTCCAAATTTTATATAGGCCTCTAAGGTATCTATTGTTTTGTTAAGAGTGTTTTTTTTTTTAATATTTTTTTTTTTTTTTTTTTTTTAATTTACAACTTTTTCTCTTCTTTATTTTTAATTCTGGTTTATTGAAATCATCAACAAGTGTGATTTATTCCTAATATGGAAACATGGAAAAACAAGAGCAATAATTTTTTTCTTGCCTATTCACCAAAAACAAAATTAATAT
>Ga0209208_10001430_pt1 | contig 33607 bp, 33 predicted proteins | sample S1TSphfallax_3_FD_187694 | JGI IMG/M metagenome (GOLD analysis project Ga0209208, IMG submission 187694) | Host-associated microbial communities from peat moss isolated from Minnesota, USA - S1T2_Fd - Sphagnum fallax MG (SPAdes) (version 2) | ecosystem: Host-associated > Plants > Peat moss >...
ACGACGTAGTTGAAGCTGGCGCCGGTAGGCAACCCACTAATGGTCGGCGCCGTCGCGAGATTCGCGGGTAGCGTAAGCGTGTAGGTCAGACCACTCGCGGTGCTCGGCCCGTTGTTCGTGAACGTGAGCGTGCCCGCGACCGGTTTACCGGCATCGATACTCGCGGGGAATGCGAGCGCAGTGGCGACATCGGCTACTGGGTTGCCTGCAATCGTCACCGTCGCGCTGTTGTTGGCCGGGTTTGAATCGGTCGTCGTCGTATTGATCGATGCAGTGACCGTCGAGGTCGCCGCACCCGGCTGCGTGTAGCTCACCGTGATCGGGCCGATATTGGTCGCCGTCGCCAGCGTCGTCGGCATGCCCGTGAGCGTCACGACACCCGTGGCTGTGGCGTAGCTGTAGCCGGCACCCGTGGGCAGCGCCGTGATCGTCGGCGCCGTCGCGAGATTTGCAGGCAGCGTGAGCGAGTACGTGAGGCCGCTCGCGGTGCTGGGCCCGTTATTCGTGAACGTCAGGGTCCCCGTGACGGTTTGTCCGGCGTTCACTGTGGCCGGGAATGCGAGCGCGGTCGCGACGTCGGCCACGGCGTTGCCGGCGATGGTTGCAGTTGCCGTGTTGTTCGCGGGGTTCGAATCCGTCGTCGTCGTGTTGATCGAGGCGGTGACGATCGAACTTGCGGTGCCCGGCTGCGTATAGCTCAGTGTGATCGGGCCAATGTTTGTCGCCGTCGCCAGCGTCGTCGGCATCCCCGTGAGGGTCACGACACCCGTGGCCGCTGCGTAGCTATAACCGGCGCCGGTGGGCAGCGCTGTAACCGTGGGCGCCGTCGCGAGATTGGCGGGCAGCGTGAGCGTGTAGGTGAGGCCGCTCGCGGTGCTGGGCCCGTTATTCGTGAACGTCAGGGTCCCCGTGACGGTTTGTCCGGCGTTCACTGTGGCCGGGAATGCGAGCGCGGTCGCGACGTCGGCCACGGCGTTGCCGGCGATCGTGGCACTTGCGGTGTTATTCGCGGTATTCGGATCGCTCGTCGTCGTGTTGAAGACCGCAGTCACGCTGGACGTGCCGGATGCGGGTTGCGTGTATTTCACCGTGATGGGTCCAAGACTGCTGCCCGAGGCCAGCGTCGTCGGCATGCCGCTCAAGGTGACTACGCCGGTCGCGGCCACATAGGTGTAGGTGACCCCAGTCGGTAAACCGCTCAAGACCGGCGACGATGCGAGTTGTGCCGTCAGCGTCAAAGAGAAGGTATTTCCGGAGGCGGTGTTCGGACCGTTGTTGGTAAACAGGACCGTACCCGTGACTGTCTGGCCCGCATTGACGGAGGCAGGAAAACTCACGGTCGCGCTGGCGTCGGCGCCGAATATCGGGGTGATCGTTACGCTGCCCGAGGCACCGGCCTTGCCGCCCGCATCGGTAGAATCATTAGAGGCAGGATCGCCGGCGCCCCCGGCACCGCCGGTCGCACCAACAAGCGAAAAATTGGTAACGAGTGTGGTGTTGGCGCAGGAAGAACCCGCGCCGGCCGCCGTGCCATACGCCGTGCCCGTCGAGTCTTTGTGATAGGAGCCGCCAACACCGCCAGGGCATCCGCCGCCGCCACCGCCGCCGCCGCCACCGTCCAAGCTGCCGAGGTTCGCGCCGACACCGCCGACACTGGTGGGAAGTGCGCCTAGCTGCGTCGAGCTCTGACTTGTTACCGAGGTAGAGTTGAGGGAGCCGCCCTGGCCGCCGCCACCGCCGCCTGCAACCAGGAGCGTGCCGCTCGTCACGCTCGCGACGACACTCGCCGCACCACCACCCGCGCCACCGCCGGACCAACCACTGCAGCCGGCTTGGCCACCCGCGCCGCCGCCATAGGCACCCGGACTTAAGCCACCCGCGCCCGCAGAATTTGCGCAGGTATGGCCATAATTGGAGGTGTAACCTCCCGCGCCGCCGCCACCGACATAGATATTGAGGACCGTGCCGGCCGGCGCCGTATAAGTACCGACCACCGTGGCGCCCGTGCCGCCGGTCGCACCGGCGCCGCCGGAATCCGCGCCACCACCACCACCGCCGGCACCGGACGCCTGGATCTGGACGCCGATCGCACCGGCCGGCAGGGTGTAGGTTTGAACGCCGGCCGAATAGTTGAACGTCGTGGTCTGGGCAAACGCACTCGTGGCCGCCAAGAGAATGGCGAAACCCAAGGAAATCGACGCCCGCCAGGCGCCAATCGCCGAGGATATCGCTCCGCTGCGGCTCGGGCGCCGCCAGACTGCTTGCGAATGACGCTTGTCCAACATAACGTGGACGTTACATATTGCGGTGCAGCCATTTCGTGAGAGGGTCCACAAATCGATCTTTGTGCCTTCAGGACGAGCCGTACTTGCGACGAAAGCGAGAACTGGGTCGCTTTAGTCAACAGAACTCGGGCCGATACATGAGATGAACCATGTCGAAAAAGACGAGCGGCGCGGCGCGCGGACAATATACTCCACGCTCTTTTTTCGACGGATGCCGCTCATGTGGTTCAAGAATCTTGTGTTCTATCGTTTGCCCGCGGATTGGACGATTTCGGCGGCGGAATTCGAAGACCAGCTCGGCGAGCGTCGTTTGCAACCCTGCGGGCCGTTCGAGCTGTCGAATCGCGGGTGGTTGCCGGTGACCGATGGCGGTCGCCTGCTGCATACCGTCAACCAACAACAGATGATCGCACTCGGTATCAATGAAAAACTGTTGCCGGGCTCGATCATTCGCCAAGTGGCCGAGGAGCGCGCAAAGATCCAGGCGCAAGAGCAGGGCTTCCCGGTCGGTCGCAAGCAAATGCGCGAGCTACGCGCCCATGTGGGCGACGAATTGCGCGCGCGTGCCCTGACGCGTCAGCGCGTCGTGCGCGCTTGGATCGATCCACAAGCCGGTTGGTTCGGAATCGACACCGCGGGAATTGCGCGTGCGGAAATGTTGGTCGAGACCTTGCGGGAGACTCTCGGCAGTTTCGTTCCGACAGCTGTGGAAACCGTGCAATCGCCCCATGCCGCCATGAGTGTGTGGCTGCAGCGGGGCGATGCGCCCGGCCGCTTTTCGATCGATGACGATCTGGAACTGCAGACCGTGAACCCGCCAAAAGGCAGCATTCGTTATGCGCGGCATCCGCTCGATGGCAAGGAAATCCGCGCTCATCTTGCCGGTGGCAAGTATCCGACGCGCTTAGGCCTGACCTGGAGTGAGCGTGTCTCCTTCGTGCTGACCGACAAGCTCCAGGTCAAGCGGCTCGAGTTCTTGGAAATGAACAAGGACGCAACGGATGGTGACGAGGTCGACGCGGCCGAGCAATTCGACATCGACTTTGCGGTCATGGCCGGCGAACTCGCGAGTCTGCTGTCGGATCTGACCGAGGTGCTCGGGAAGTCTTCCGGCGCAGCGCGCGAGGCTCAGACGAAGGTCGCCTGAGCCTATTTCTTGCGATCGACGCTCGACGGCTTTTCCGCGTCCGGATCAAGCTTGGGCACGCCGAACTGCCCCTCGAGCTTGTGCAGTTTATCGAGATCGATGGCGCCGATGATGTTCACGATCGTGAACTCACGCGGTTCGCTCGCGATCAGGGCGAGACCGATCGCTTGCTTGCCGTCGAGCATCACATAGATGTCGACATCGGAGCGTGTCTTGCGGCTGCGCGTTTGCACCAACTGATTCCACCCTGGAGCGGTCAGTTGCTTCCTGATCGCATCGATGTCCGCCTCCGCGTAGGCGGCGTCGTGGTCAAACGTGTAGCTACGCACGTAAATTCCCTGCAGGCCCTTGATGACTTCCTTTGTGGCGGCGTCTTGCGGTTTGCTGTCATCGAGGAATCCTGCCGCCATCCCCAAGAGAGAGGAGTCCAAACTGATCGCGACTGAATCGCTCGCCTTCTTGGATAGCGCGGTGAAGTCGGGAAACGTCAACCGCGGATTCCCCGCCGCGAGCGCCCAGCCCGGTGCGAGCAGAAGCGCGAACAATAGTGACTTACGGGCTTTCATGATGCATTCCTCGCTATCGGACTCACGTGCTCGAGTTGTCGCCCAGGGTTTCGGATGATTCGCTGCGGACCACGCGATAGGCGAGCTCCAGCTTTTGATTCGTTACGCGTAGTGCCTCGATGACCTGGCGTCGCGCTTCCAGACCTCGTTCGCGCTGATCGAGCTCATTGCGGTGGTGCTGCACTCCGACCGCGACGAACAGCGACGCGGCGAGGCCGGCCGCCAACCACCACGGCGCGGAGCGAAACCCCCGGGCGCGTGTCGCGCGCTCCGGTGCGCGGCGCTGCGATTGCGCCGCGATCCGGGCCACCAGTTGCTCGGCGAACTCTTTGCGGGGCTCGACCGGGCGCAGGGCGTCGCGGAGCCGAGATTCAAGGTCTTCGTTCATACGGCATGATCCTCGCGGGGATGATGGTTTGCGGGCAGCAACTGTTGTCGCAAGGTTTCCAGTGATCGTTTCAAATGGCTCTTGACGGTATTGAGCGGCATGTCGAGTGTTCTCGCGATATCGGATGGATCCAAGTCTTCTTGATAGCGCAAAAGCACGACGGCTCGTGCCGGCGCACTGAGATTGGCCAGCAATCGTCCCAAATGCCGCTGCAGCAGCGGATCCGCATCGTCTTGCGGCCCGGCGAACTGCATATCGTCCTCGAGCGGCAACATCTCGATGACCTTGCGGTGGCGCAGCTGGTCGATCGCGCGGGTAGTCGTGACTTTGCGCAGCCAAAACACGAGATGCGTGTTGGATTCGAGCACAGCGAGGTTGCCGCTCAATTGCAGAAATACCTCCTGGGTCAAATCTTCCGCGAGTTCGCGAGTCCCTAACATTCGTAACGCCAGACTATAGACCGCGCGTTGATGCGCCTCGACGAGCGCCCCCAGCGCAGCGGATTCACCCCGGCGCGCGCGAACGAGTTGTTCGTCCAAGTCCACCGGGGGCCGATCGTCAGAGAATCGCAGCTGTGGTCGGGCCGGCGGAGGCTGCGCTGGTGGTGGTGGACGGAGCATCCGTGTCACCCAGAGCCTTGTCACCTAGCGCGCCGGCCGGGATATGCAGCTGGTTCTGCAATTTGTGCAGATCCGCGAGGCGAATCGAACCCACGATGTTGATGATCGTGAATTGCTTCGGCTCCCGCGAGATCAGGGCGAGACCTTTGGTCTGATCGTTCTCGACCATGATGTAAATATCGACATCCTCGCCCTTACTGCTGTGCGTTTGGACGAGCGGAGTCCAACCCGGCGCCGCCAATTGCCGCTTCACGGCCTCGACCTCATCACGCGGATATTCGTAGTCCTTGGTGAATTCGTAGCTGCGAATCTGGACCGACTCCAGGGACGCCAAGACCTGTTTGGCGCCGGCAGAGTCGGGATCCTTGTCGTCGATGAAGAAAGCGGCCGTGTGAAGCAGCAAGGGACCCAAGCTGATATTGGTGGTGTCGGTTGCCGAGTGAGAGAGCGCGCGGAAATCGGGCAAGTTGAGCTTGCCGCTTTGCGCCATGCCGAGGGCTGGCAAGAGTGTGCAAGTCAGCGCGAGGCCGGCGAAGAGCTTGGTCATTGGGGATCTCCTGTAGGTTTTGGGGGGCAATTCAATCGCGTCTACAGGCTTATACGAACGAGCCGAGCTGCCAGGGTGCAGCGGACCTCGGGAAATTGCAAAGATCTGTCAGTCAGGCATGCCGGACTGTGCCGGCGTCAAGGCACGGTAATAATAGGTCGTCGCACATAGGCCGCCGCGCGGCCACAGCGCATACCCAGGGATAACCCCGCAGCGCTGCCAACCAAGCCGCGCATAGAGACGATCCGCGTCGCCGTCGGTCACGGTGTCGAGCACCAGCAAGGACTTGCCGCAGGCGCGCCCGAGATCTTCGGCCTCCCGCATCAAGGCCGCGCCCAGGCCCTGACGCCGCGCGCGCCGGTGCACCAGCATTTTTGCGACATCGGCACGATGCGGCTGATTTTCCGGCTGCTTGAGGATCAGCTGCACGGTGCCGACAATGCCGACGGAATCCTCGGCCACGAGGAGAGCCCGCTCGCCACTCGCGGCGCCCGCGGCGACCTCGCGCCAAAACCCCAAGGCCTTCTCCAGCGAGAGCGGCGCCATGAAACTCACGGAGGCGCCACCATCAACGCAATCAATGAGGAGTTCGGCAAGTCCGCGCAGCTCTGATTCGTTCACGGCGGCGAGACGACGAATCATGGCGCGGGTCTGTGCGGGCTGCATGTCAGTTGCGGGCATCGCCGGCCGCTGAAATTACAACTGCATACCGAGTCGTTGCGCGCGTCGGGTTGTAGTAGATGATCGGTCGGTCCAAGATCATCGCGAGGCAGTCGCCTTCCTCCAATCGATGCCGGTCGTCGCCAATCGTGACATCGATGGTTCCTGCCAGGACCCAGATCTGCTGATGGGTAATGCGATCCCGCGCGCCGGATTCATAGGCAACGCGAGCCCGCGGCGGAAAATCCACGGCGATAATCTGCAGCGGCGAGATCGCACTACCCGGCGAGACGTTGCGACGTACGTAGCCGGATTGGGGATCCCGCCAAGATACTTGGTCAGCGCGGCGCGAGACCGGTGAATCCGGCGGTTTAGGTGCCTCAAACAGCGAGGCGAGGGTTACCCCTAAGCCCGCAGTGAGTTTGTCGAGCACCACCGCGGTCGGGCTGGTCTGGCCGCGCTCGATCAAAGAAATCATCGAGCGACTCACGCCGCAACGGGTCGCAAGGGCCTCGAGAGACAGGCCGCGAGCGCTGCGCAACCCGCGAATTCGAGCGGCGATCTGTGCATCGAGCGAGCCCGTGGCGTCCTTTATCATGGACGAATATTCCACTATCGTGGAGGACGCGTCAAATTGCAGCGGCGCGCACGTACAGAGTCACTTCCTGATCCACCACGTCGTAGCCTTTGGCTGCGGCGATGGCCTGTAATCGTGAGCGAATGATCGGATCCGAGAATTCGACAATCGCGCCGCCATCGACGTCGAGCATATGGTCGTGCGCATCGGTGTTCGCGATCTCGAAGATACAATGGCCGCCCAGGAAGCGGTGCCGCGCGACGAGACCGCAGGCTTCCAGTTGCGAGAGCACGCGATAGACGGTAGCCAAGCTGATCGCGCGACCCTCTTGGCGTAATCGATCATGAATGCTTTCAGCGGACAGATGCGCGGATCCTTCAGTCGGCCGCCTCAAGAGCTCCAAGATACAAAGTCGCTGGGCCGTGACCTTGAGACCGGCGGCGCGCAGCTGCTGCGTTGCATACCGCAGCGCGCTGTGTGGGCTCCCGGAAAGCACGGTTTTGCGGACACGCATGTTTTCAGCTGCGTTCGATGTCGACGGCAGCACGGTCGATCGCCTCGGCAATCTTGCGCAGTTGTTCCGGCTCGAGCGGCGTTCGGCTCAGACGGAAATGCAGCGCCGTCTTGAAATTCTGCATGGAGCGTTGCAGCTCCGGCGCCCGCCTTGCGTCGGATACGGAACCGGCCGACTCGAGGCGAGCACGGATACGGGTGAGCGCTTCACGTTGTTCGGTCAAGTGAGCACTGCCTTCAGCGGTAATGCCGTATTGCTTCTTACCGCCGCTCTCCTGAGTCACCGCTGCGTGGCCAATTTCTTCGAGCAAGGTCAGTGTCGGATAAACGACCCCCGGGCTCGGACTGTACTCACCGCCCGCCAGCTCTTCGATCGCTTTGATGATTTCGTAGCCGTGGCGGGGCCGCGATTGCAGCAGGTCAAGCACAACGAGCTTCAGATCGCCCTGCTCGAACAGGCGCTCGCGCCGATGCGAGGCCTTTCTCTCGCGCATTTCCTCAAACCAGCCGCCCCGTTCGTGGTGGTGGCCGCGACCATGGCCGCCGCGGCCTCGATGATGTCCAAACATGCTGAATCTCCGATAACTTAGTTAAATCTAGAAACGGTCTTAGTGCGTATCTAGTAAATCTAAGATATATCTAACTTAGGCGGTCGTCAAGCTTGATTCGATGCCTAGCCGGAAACCCGCGATCGGGTACCCTTGGCGCCCATGGAAGAGGAAGAAATCGTCAAGAGTGCGCAGGTGATTTCAGCCGTACTCAAAGCCCTCGCGGGACTTGGAATCATCGCGCTCGCGGCCTGGGCCGTTCGCTTCGCGTTCAACAAGCATTGAGGCGGCCGGCGCAGACTACCGTCACCGGCCTCGCGTCAGCCGCCGGTCGGCGGTTCCCAGAGTTCCACCTTGTTTCCTTCTGGATCGATGACCCAGCCAAACTTTCCGTACTCGGATTCGTCGATCTTTTCGAGCACGTTGCAGCCCTCTGCACGCAGGGCCTTGATCAATGAGTGGAGGTCAGCGACACGGTAATTGACCATGAAACTTGCGGTGCTCGGCGCAAATTGCTCGCTTTGCATCGACGCAATCGACCAGGCGGTTGTGCCGCCAACCGGTTTGCCCTCGCCGTCGGTCCAATCGAACGCTGCACCCCCCCAGGGCTGCACATCGATGCCGAGATGTTCTTTGTACCAAGCCTGCAGCGCCTTAGCGTCTTTGGCTTTGAAGAAAATGCCGCCAATGCCCGTGACTCTTTTCATGGAAACTCCAAGGTCCGTTGATGGGGAGCGTTCTGCAGGAATCGCAGCCACGAAACGTGGCGCGAACTGGTTCGACTTGATTTAGAACCTCTGATCGATATTTTAACAACCAAGAGAAGCGCCGACCATAAGCAAGTCATCAACAGGCTCCCAGTCTTGAGAATAGCCGCACGGCCGAAATCGGCATCGACGATCCAGGCCCTGTTGGGCCTTTTTATCGTCATTCTACCGCCGGGTGCTCAATCCGCAGAGCTAACGACGCTGGCAATAACACCCTCGGCGGCAGATCCGACGATTACTCGCTTCGACGACCCCAATGAAGTTGTATTCGATCCCGACTCGCCGGCGTGCTCCGCGGCGTTTCGACAGAAGCGTGTTTTCGGCGATGCGCTTACAAACGTCATCGATAACACCCCGAGCGAATCCATTGTCAATCGACTGACCAAACTCCCGCTCTTTTTGAGCCGGCAAGACTCCAACATTCCACCCGGCGTTAAACCAAGAGGCGATAAGCCTTGCACAGCGGCACGGTGCGGTGGCCTGGCCACGTGAGTGAATGGGAATTGCTTTACGGTCATTCTCACTGAGTAGGTGGGTGGCACATGCCGCCGCGCCGGCAAGGACGGGGGCTATTGAGCGGTATGACCCAGCTGGTAGTTCACGGTGATGCCGACTTGACGTGGATCGCCGAGTTGTAGAAAGGCCTGATTCGGATAGTTTGGCGGGATCAGTCCGAAATAGAATCCGTTCTGGGCGTAGCGCGCATCGAAAAGATTGCGGACCCACAAGCTCGTCGTCCAGGCACGATGCTCGAAGCCAATGCGGGCATTTTCCAGGTTGTAGGCCTTGGAGGCCTGCGCATCGCTCGTGTAATAGTAGAAGCTGCCCAACGCAGAGGCGTCCAGGCGTGCGAAGAGTCCGATCGGATGGTGATACTCGACGGCGGCTGCGAACTTGTAACTCGGCGCGAAGGGTTGCGCGCGTCCCTCAAGGTCTAGGCTGCTGAATAAGCCCGTGACGTCTGTGTAGCTGGTTCGCAGCAGCGAGCCACTGCCCGAGATCTGCCAGCGGCTGTCGATTCGATACGTCGCCTCGCCCTCGAAGCCAAAGTTCTCGCCGTTGCTCGCGTTCTGAGTATAGAACACGTAATTCAAAGGATTGTTCTGCTGCAGTTGCTCGGATAGATAGACCTGCATACTTTGCCTGCGCATGTAAAACACGTCCGCTTGCAGCACGAAGGGGCTGTCGGATCGCGCGAACTTGAAGCCGGTTTCCGCGCTCCAGAGAGTCTCCGGGCCGAATTCGCGCTGCTCAGAGAGGATCCCCGAACCGATGTTGAAGCCGCCTCCTTTGTAGCCACGCGCGAGCGTGAGGTAAGCGTGGCCCCCGTCGCCGAGCTTGCGAGCCCACGATAGATTGCCGCCGACCATGTGGTTGCGTTCCTGCGGGAAAGGTGTTGAGAGGTCGGCACTGTCGGAGTAATTCGCGACCCGCTGCTCCACGCGCAAGCCGCCGGACAGTGTGGTACGAGTCCCTACATCGGCATCGAGGGAGCCATAGAGCGCGACATTGGTCGCACCATACCGGCTGTCGAGCCCGCTGCTACCGGCAGCGGGACCGCCGGTTGGGCCGGCATCGTAGGCGTCCCAGACGAAGGCCTGCTGATCGGACTCCGTCAGGCGAAGCACATAGGCGCCGACCAGCCAGCGCAGATGGCCGAACAGTTCGTTCGTGGGGTCGCCGACCAGGCGCAGGTCCTCGGCGAGCGTGCGCCGCCTGCGGTTGTCGCTTTGAAAGTAGTCATAGGGTGCGTAGCCGGTGGTCGCGAGCCAGTACGGATCATTGCCCCAGTCGCCGTCGAACGAATAGACGATTTTGGAATTCGCGGCGCTCGTGACGCTGCGTAACTGCGCGCCGTTCAGGTCGGCGACGATTCGCAGTGCGAAGCCGTTGGAGAGCTGCGCATCCCGGCCGGGTTCATTCGAGTATGTCGTATAAGTGTTGTCGAGCGACCAGGCGTCATAGCCATCGTCGATATTGACACGCATCAAGGTCAGGTCGGCCGTCAGAGAATCCGACGGCTGCCAATGGAGCTTGGCGCGCAGCGTGCCCTCGTTCAATCCGTTGGTGGAGTTCTCGTTCAGATATACATCTTGGCGGAATCCATCGCTCAAATATTGCTGCGCGACGAAGCGCCACCCAAGGGTGCCGTCGGCGCGACCGTCCCCGACCACGATTCCGGCCGCGCGTGTGTCATAGGTCGCCCCGGTGAGCTCCGTGTTGAGCACGAAGTCCGTGCCGGGGTCCGCGGTACGCACGCTGATCAGACCCGCGAGCGCGTTGGCGCCATAGGTTGTGCCCTGCGGTCCGCGCAGCACCTCGATTTGCTGCGTGTCGAACAAGGTTGCCGGCATGCCGACGCCGGAGAAATCGATGTCATCGATCAGAAAACCGACCGACGGATTCGGCGCCCCTTGATACTGCTCCACTTCGCCGATGCCGCGCAGTTGGAAGAAGCGCGGCAGTGAGGTGCCCGCCGCCCAATTCAGGTCGGGAATCAGACCGAGGACATCCTCGAAGTGTTGAACGCCTGCTGCCCGCAGCGTATCGCGATCGAGCACGGTCACGCTCTGCGGAAGTTCCGCGGCGCTGCTCGCGCGCAGCGTCGCCGTGACGACGATCTCCTGCAGGGTGTCATCGTCGCCGGCGACGGCAAAGCCCACCAACAGGAAAGAGGCGGCCAAAAGGTAGAATTTGAGCGTGTGCAGTTGCATTCACCTGTTCCCTACGCCGGTATTAACCGGATCAGGTTCAACGGGTTCGCCGGTTTGCCGGCGTCTCAGATCCTCTTTAGGACCACCCCAAGGTTTCGAGGCGCACACTATCGGTCAGTCGCGGCGTTTTTTCAAGCGCTGCGTCATGACGCGATCTACATATGAAACTTCACGCCGAACTCGGATCGCAAGTCACGGCGGCGTGGCATGCATGGCATTGACCCGTGGACAGCGCGACGAGCTCTGCCTCGCGGCTTTGCGGCAGCCAAGGGCCGAGATAACGGGTGTGCACAAGTAGTTGGATCACCAAGAACGGCGCGAAGCCAATGGCCGAAATGATGGTTCGCTGCCGCTCATACGCCGTGAATCGGCGTTGCAGCTCCGCCTTTTTGCATAGTGCCGGCATGCGTTATGGGCGCCGTCGCGTTTTCTGATCTTCAGCGTAAAGAGTCCGGCGACAAAGTCCAAGTGCGGCGACGGATAAGGCCGACAAAACTGTTAGGATACCGGCCCGTCCAGCAACCATGCTGCGCGCCAAGACCGTGTTGCCGGCTACCGTAGCGAGTTCGATTTCATGAATTTTGCCGATCTCTCGGTGCCACCGGAACTCATCGCGGCGCTCGCGAAGCAACAGATATCCGACCCCAGCCCGATTCAAATCGCGGCAATTCCCGTGCTCGCTGCAGGCAAGGACGCATATTTGCGAGCGGAGACTGGTACCGGCAAGACACTGGCTTATCTGCTGCCCCTATTCTCGCGCATCGATCCTGCGGTGATTGCGACCCAGGTCGTGATCGTCGCGCCGACTCACGAGTTGGCGATTCAGATCCATCGGCAGGCCTGCGAGCTTGCCGTCAACGCGTCGCGCGCCATCCGCTCCGTCTTGCTGATCGGCGGTACGGCGACCGACCGACAAATCGATAAGCTCAAGACCAAACCGCAGGTCGTGGTTGGCTCACCCGGACGCATCGCGGAATTAATCGAGCGCGGCAAGTTAAAAGCGGCGCACGTCCGCGCCGTCGTCATCGATGAGGCGGACCGACTGCTGAACGAAGAGAGTCTGCATTGGATTCAGCAAATCGTCGGCGCCGCGGCGTCCGGGCGACAGCTCATTTTCGCGTCAGCGACGATCGAGCAGCAGACGCGCCAGGTCTTGGAAACCCTGGCTCCGGATCTCGCGATGCTCCGCGCCGGCGAGGCAGCGGTCAACAAGAACATCGAGCATCTTTATCTGATTTGTGAAGGCCGGGACAAGCCCGACATCCTGCGCAAGCTACTGCATGCCTTCGAGGTACCGCGTTCGATCGTGTTCGTGCATCGCAACGATGTTGCGGAGGCGGTGGCGTCGAAGCTGATTCATCACAAACTCGCTGTTGCAGACTTGAATTCCGGGCTATCCAAGGTGGACCGGAAGCGGGCAATGGACGGAATTCGCAACGGCAGCATTCGCATCATGATCGCATCCGATCTCGCGGCGCGCGGACTCAACCTACCCGCGGTTACGCATGTCTTCAATCTCGATGTGCCGACGATGAGCAAGGCTTATCTGCATCGCGTCGGTCGCACTGCGCGCGCCGGCGCGAAGGGGACGGCCGTGTCCCTGGTGACCGAAATCGAGGCCCGGCTCATCCGACGATACGAGCAGGAATTGGGCATCTCGCTGCAATGCATACGAGTGAATAACGGCGAGATCACGTCTGCCTGATCGGCGTCATCTGGCAATGCGCGCGATTATCCATCGATCTTCGCGGTGAATCCGATTCCGCGGCTTGTCGTCTCTGGTCCGTGCGCAACCGTGATCAAAGACATCGTGAGCTTCTCCAATCCAAATGAGCAGTCGTCGTCTAGGTTGATGCGCAATTGCGTGTCGGACCGCCGCGATCTCGCATGCGGCGCACCGTCGCATCGAACATCAGGCGGGCCAGCGCTATGCCTTGGCCGAGATCCACCGCAGCATCCCGGCAGCGTCGCTGTACCGCCTCACTGATCGCGACATCCTCGCCGCCAAGTGCACCCGATTGGCATTGAATCTCGGCCGCGCGTTGCGCGGTCCACAGCAACCCAAACGTGGTTGGAATGTCCCGTTCGCACACGGCGACGCCATGATTGCGCAAGACCAGTACGTTCTTGTTGCCGAGACTCGCCAGCAACCGGCCACGCTCATCGTCATAGAGCGTAATCCCTTCGAAATCATGATAACCGACGCGACCAACGAGCTGTGCGCCGTAGAAATTGTGGTGGTCGAATCCGGCACGCTTCATTGCCACCGCCGAGAGCGCATTGGTGTGGGTATGCGCGATACAGGCAACGTCTACGCGACTCGCGTGGATGGCGCCGTGCAAAGCAAAGCCGGCCGGGTTCGCTCTATATTCGGAGGGTTCGATGAGCTGGCCATCGACGCCGACCTTGAGCAGATTGTCGGGCTTGACTTCGTAGTAGTTGAGGCCGAAGGGGTTGACGAGGTAGTGGTGCTCGGGGCCGGGCAAGCGCACCGAGATATGGTTGAAGATCATCTCGGTCCAGCCGAGAAAGTCGACCAAATGATAAAAGTTGGTCAATTCGCAGCGCAGGCGCCATTCCTCGGCTTGCATCGCTAGTCTCCCCAAACGCCATGATCGAACCCGTCTCGTTCCAGCATGCGTCCCGCGCGACAATCCTGCAATATTGACCTTTCGCTGAAACTACGCTCGATTAGGTGGAGAGAATAGTGCCGACGATCGCGTTTCTGGGTCTTGGGAATATGGGTCAGGGTATGGCCGGCCGCTTGCTCGATGCGGGATACCAACTCAACGTCTATAACCGAACCGCCGCGCGCGCGGAAGCGCTGGTGTCGCGAGGGGCGCGATTGTTTCGCTCACCGAAGGATGCCTGCATGGGCGTCGATGCGGTCATCTCCATGCTTGCGGATGACGCCGCTTCACGGGCGATCTGGTTCGGGCTTGATGGCATCCTGGCGGGCGAGTTACCGAAGGGTAGTTTCGCCATCGAGTGCTCAACCCTGTCCCACGATTGGGTGATGGAACTCTCGAGCCGATGTCGGACGCAGGGCCTACGGTACATTGATGCGCCCGTGACCGGGCTACCGGACGCGGCAGCCACCGGCACTTTGACCTTGCTCGTGGGTGGTGAAGAGCAGGACTTAGGCGCAGCCCAGGACATTTTGCGCGCACTCTCGCGCCAGATTATCCGGTTCGGACCGGTCGGGACGGGCACCGCCTATAAACTAATCATCAATATGATGGGTGCAGTGCAAATAGCGTCTGCGGCCGAAGGTTTGGCTATCGCGGAGCGTGCGGGTCTGGATGTTGCAGCCGTCGCCGCTGCCATCGCCGGCAGCCAAGCGGCAAGCCCGCAGGTCGTGCGCAATACGGCGCGTATGGTCGCCGACGATCACGATCGCCATGTGGTATTCAGCGGGGCCCTGCGACTCAAGGATATCGAATATGGCATGCGATTTGCCCGTTCGATCGGTATGGCGAGTCCGTTTGGGAAACTGGCCGAAGCCTGTTATCGAGAGCTTTGCTCGATGGGGCACGGACAGGTGAACGAAAGCAAGATCATTGCCGCATGCCGAGCGAGGCGCCTATGAACATACCTCGTCGCTCGTCTTTGCGAAAAGCGATTGCGATTCTGATCAGCGTCACGGCGGTCGGTACCGCTGTTGCCAGGGCGAATAACTACAGCATTCTCGCGGTCGAGGAGATGTTGGGGCGCGTCACCATTCTGGCGGCCGACGACCCGCAGCGCCGCGTCTCGATACCGGTGGGGTTCAAGCCCCATGAAATCGTGGTGTCGCCCGACGGGAAGTTTGCCTGTGTGTCCAACTTCGGCTTGAACGACGCCGATAACCGCAGCGGTATGCCCGGCGATACGGTCAGCGTCATCGACATTCTGCACGCCCGCGTGCGCACCGAGTTGCATCTACCCGCGGGACTGAAAGCCCCTCATGGCCTCGGATTCAGGCCGGGGCATGGTCAGGAACTGTTCGTCAATGCGGAGCAGGGCGATCGGATGGTGGTATTCGACCTTCCGCAGGCGCGAGTCGAACGCACATTTGCGCTGCCGGCCGGGATCCACAACTTCGTGTTTTCAAGCGATGGTTCGGCGCTGTTTGGCTTTGCCTCGGCCGGATCGGTGTATCGCATCGATCCGGATTCTGGACGGGTGCAGAGCACGCGAGACTTCGGGGCGCCGGTACGCGGACTGACCTGGACTCAGGATGGGCGGCACTTGATCGCGTCGGTAAAAGGCGAGATCCTAATCCTTCAGCCAAGCGATCTTGCAACCGTGAAGCAGTTTCCATTGCCCGGCGAACCGCAACCATTTTACACCGCTGTCTCGGCCGACGGCCGCGAGATTTTCGTTCCGTCCGTCTTCGATGGCAGTGTCCGCGTGCTCGACGCCGAGGGTGGTGCTGTGCTACGAACTCTGACGGTTGGCACACCCTTACGGGTGGTGATGTCCCCGGATCAGGAAACGGCGTACGTGGCGAACGTCAGTCCGCGTGGTCAAAGTATTACGATACTACATGTCCATTCGCTCGAGACCAAGGACATCGAAGGCATGCGTGACGTCAATGGCTTGGCGTTCAGCTCGGTCGTGCCGGAGGTATTGAGAAAATGAACAAGAAGCGGACCGGACCAATACGCATTCTTTTACCGGGCCTGGCGTTGGGCCTCGCCGCCTGCGCGGCTCAACCACCCGCGGCGCGAGGCCCGCTGCCCGGGAAGGACGCCTGCTTTTGGTCGAGCTCTCTGCAAGATTGGACCGTGCTCGATGATTCCACACTGATTGTGCACGCGCCGCTTGCGAAGGATGCCTATCTGATCAAGCTGTTCGCGCCTATCTTCGGATTATCGTTTCACGAAACCCTGGGATTCGAGACCGGCGGCGGCAGTCCGGGTCAGATTTGCGGTCAAACCGCTTATGTCATCGCCCGCAACGCGGGCGGTGGCATACCCGATAAGCAACCGATCACCGCCGTACGCTCGCTGACGCCGGCGGAGGCTAAGACCTTGCTAAGCACCAGCAAGGGTGCGTCTGGACCTCATAAACCAGCCGCGACATCGGCCACGCCGCCCGCCAACTGACGCTATCAACCGATGACGGAGCCTGACGTCCTACGTCGGCTAGCGATCCTTGGACGTACCCGCAAGGCGTTGTGCCTCGGTGACGATCGCGGGGGGGAACCCCAGCTTCTCTAACAGCTTGATCGCATTCCTGGTCTTGGAAATCCCAGGGCGCAAGCAATAGTCAAAGATCTCCGGCAACTCCGGATTCTCAACAAAATGGAACGTGAGGAAACTTGGTCCCAACAGGGCTTGCAACTCGATGTCGTGTGTCGTCACGAGCACCTGAGCATTTGCACCGAGGGACTCGAGGACCGCCTTGCCGGCCGCGATTCTTTCAACCGTATTGGTGCCCTGAAAGAGTTCATCGATTAGAAATACACCGCACCGGTCGCGCTCTGCCGTTTTCACGAAGGACAGGATCCGTTCCAGCTCATCGAAGAAGTGGCTCTTACCCGATTCGATCGAGTGCTCCGCCCGAATCGAGGCCATGACTTTCGATCGGGGGACGACGGCCGCAGCAGCGAAACACACGCCGAGCGTGCGAGCCAAGATGACATTGGTCGCGACCATCTTAATGAAGGTTGTCTTGCCCGCCATATTCGTGCCGACAACGAGAGCCGACTGCTCACGCAGCACGATCGAGTTGGCGATCGGAGCGGCAAGCAGGGGATGAAAGCCATCGGTAAATTCAATCATCTTCTCGGTCGTGAAGGCTGGCCGGCAATGTGCTGGGGTGCGTTCTAGCCAGGAGGCGATGGCTATATCAGCGTCGAGGGAACCGACCAGCAAGAATACTTGGGCGAGGGTATCGCGGTAACGCCGCAGATTTCGTGCGACCAGCACTGCCGCTACGTGGTCAGCCAACACGAGGAGGTCGAGCCAGAAATACAACGATGCAACTAGTTCATTGCTCCGGTCAGCAAGGAACCACCGGAATGCTCCCCGAAAGTCCCCGAGCTCACCAAACATGGCGTTGAGCCGTGCCGGCTGAATAACATCTGGGGGCGCCTTGACTTTCGCGAGGCGCGCCGCAGCGGAGATCATCCTCCCTAGACCCGCGGTGGCGAGGAAGATCTCATGGATGTCGTGGCGTAGAAATGCCACGATAAACAGGTTGCAGAGCACGAATGCACCGAACAACCAGATGAAGGCGGGATTCATGAAAGCAGCTGCCAACGCCAAGAGCGAGCCGGTGGACATCGACAGAACCAATCCTGTTAAGCGCGGATTCGGGGGCAGCGGGCCGAAGAGGCTTTCGCAGATACGGGCTTCATCGCCTCGCAGCGGCCACATACTCAGCTGCAATTGTTCGCGTACCGCGGCATCCCGCCTGAGCACCTGGTACGCGGCGTAGTCATTCTCGAGTTCGCTCAGATCATCTCGATAGCTGCGCAGCTTGCGGTAGAGGTACTGGCTGCCCAAGCGCGTCAGCGTCGAATCCAGGGACGCGAACAAGCGATCAAACTCCAGGTCTGTCCAGGTCCTGTCATCGACTGAAGCAATGGCGTTGTTTCGCGTCAGGTCGAACAATAGCGTCGTAAGCCATGGATCTTTGGAAGCTTGCTTGCCCCAAGTCGCCCGAATTTGGTCAAGCGGACGGCTTCTCTTGCCCAGCCGGAACTGGAACCAGGTCTGCAGAAGCTGGTATCGGACTAGCCAGTGGGACTGAAGTAATGAGGGCATCAGTGCATGCTATGACGCTTGGATAACAAGCGGAGTCGGCCCGGTGCAGCCGGATATCAGCAGCGCTTTCATGTTATATGCCACGTCAGGTCCGTGAAGCGGGAACTAATGTGATACCGGGACCGACCGCGCCTGTTCGAGGGTCGCGAAGGATGTTGTTGATGGACTTATCCATCCGACCAGTGAGTAATCGCCTGGCAAAGGATTTTGAACCGATCGAGCCCAAAGGCCGGTGGCGTGAACGGCATCGGAATCGAGTCGATAGACGACCTGTTGGTCACCCTGGCGGGTCGTGGTTATTGCCATAGCTTTACCTTGAATAACGATGTCCTTCGTCGAATCTCCCTCAGGAACAGACGATGGACCGAGTGGGAATGCCGTACGGAGCGCTGTTAGGGGCAGATAAAAACCAAGCTCCAGGAGACTGAAGGGGTTCTTGCTGCCCGAATCAATGGATTCATCCGGAGATAATCCTGAATACAGCTGCGTGCCCGAAGGCAGCTCCAGGTATCTTTTTGTGATTCCCGCATGGTTTATCTCGGCTAACATTTCCTGATTCGGGAAGAGGAGCATCCGGTATTTCGGCCCGGTCGAGTTGAGCTGGATCTCGATTGCGCTAAAACATGTCCAGTCGGCGCTTCGGGATGCGCATTGGTCATCGGCAATTGCGCCGAGCAGCGGGAGGAGTGACGCAACAAGAAAGAAGCAGGTCCTAATTCTGTGCGGCATATTGGGCATCTCCTTATGGCCTTCGGTCATTCACGTTAAGAGTACTGCACCCCGGGGAATTCCGCTTCCGATAAGGCTCTCGGCGCCACGCGTGCCCCCGATGAGTCGCACGCGGCCTTGCCTGCGCCACGAATTGCAGTCAACCCCAAGATCGCGCTGAAGTATTCGCTGTACGGTTCGAACGCTCATCCCGAAAGCACGGCATAGAGCTTGGAGTTTTGGGCTTGACTCAGGGTCACGCGGAGTCGCCTCTGCAAGCCGTCTCGCCAGCGAGTCGCTTGGCAACCTGATAGTCGTCGGAGTCAGCGCGGCCTTCATGAGTTGGGATACCAAAACCTTCCTGAAGGCGACGTGAAGACTATTGCGAGCGGACAAATGGACGATGGGGACCGCCTCGAAGATTGGCTCTCACAGCAGTGGCGTTACGTGAAGAACCGAACAACCCCGCGCTCGAACGGGAGTCGGGCGGAAATTCAGTGTGCGTATTGACACGGCGCAAGGCATCTAAATTGAGTGCCGCGTATTTTCCGGAACCCACACGACGCATGAAGGCGGCACGAGCAAGTGCGTTTGAGCAACGGTTACCCACATGATGCGGGCGGTCGCAACATTCAGCTGATCGGAACGGTGCGCGTGCTCCGGAATTTGCCACGCGGCGGGATACTCGTACGCCAAGCCGGCAATCGAAACACGCGACGCAGGTTCGTACCCGTGGCTAAGCAACCGTTTTATTTCACGCATTATGGATCTTGCGACAGCCGCGGCGTTCGATATGAACGGCACGATGCTGCGTATCTCCACCGTGGCAAACCACGCTCCTTGGGCGCATACGGTTCTCAGTTGGGAAGTGCCGGACATCCTCGCAGCGGTACGGGCACCGACTTCAGCGGGATTCCGATTCACAATCTATGACGGATTCGGCCAAGACCAGCTCGGCATCTGGAGGAGGCCAGGCGGCGGCGATCAAGTCGCGTGGTTTCTAGATGCCGACGGGAACAACTTGAGCTTGACGCAATTTGCGCGGCCCCAGGAGAGAGTCTATGTCTGCGGCGCGACTGGTGTGGCGCCGGAGGCCGAAACCCCTGGGGTCTGATGGTCCGCGCCCGATCCGTCGGGGGATGCCGTCGGCGCGGCACTGACCGCCGGCGCCGCCGTTGCGACAGGTAATGCGGCGGTGGGCTCGGGCTCAGCAGGCGCCGTCGTGTTGGACGTCGGGGCATCGGTCGAGAGCGCCGCATCCTCGGCCTGTCGAGTCATGACGATGATGCTGATGCGACGATTGATGGGATTGAGCGGCTCGTCCTTGACGAACAGTACCGAGGAGGCAAGACCCACGACGCGGGCGATTTTGTGTTCATCCAGGCCTCCGGCAATGAGGGCGCGGCGTGCCGCATTCGCACGATCCGCCGACAGCTCCCAGTTCGAGTAGAGCTTGGTGGTCCCGGGATACGGTGAGGCATCGGTATGCCCTGACAGGCTGATGCGGTTGGGGACTCCGTTCAGGTACTTGGCCACCTCGGCGAGAATTTGCGTCGTGTAATCCTTGAGGGCTGAGCTGCCAGCGTCGAACATCGGACGGTTTTGCTTGTCGACGATCTGGATTCGCAGGCCCTCCGGCGTGATGTCGAGTAACAGCTGGTCCTTGAAGGGTTCCAGCACTTGGCCTACGGCAATGGCCTTGCGTAGGTCTTCCAACAAGGATTCGAGTTGGGCCTTCTCCATTTTCTTTGCATCGGCCGTTTTCCCGCTGTCGGGGACGTTGAGAGTCTGATTCAGCGGCTCACGGCCTTCGGCCGTGGGTTTTGGAGCGTTGACTCCGCCACCCAGCTTGATCAAGCTCGTGCTGGCACCTCCGGGCCCTGCCTGTCCGGGTGCGGCCTTGAGGCTTTGCCCCTGCTCCATGCTCGGGTTATGGAAGTACTCGAACATGGCCGCGCGTTGCTCCTTGGTAACCGACGCGACCAGCCACATGACCATGAAGAACGCCATCATGGCAGTGACAAAATCCGCGTAGGCAACCTTCCAAGCACCGCCGTGATGACCCGCGGCATTTTGCTTGCGCTTGACGACGATAATCGGGCGTACGGTATCTTCAGACATGGTCGAAGGTTCCTTTAGGCCTTCTTGCCGCGAAGCTCTTTTTCGAGATCCTTGAAGTTCGGGCGCACGGAGCTGAACAAGAGTTTGCGCGCGAACTCAATGGCAATCGTGGGTGGATAACCGCGCACACTCGCCACCAGCGCCATCTTCACGACTTCAAAGGCCTTGCCTTCCTCATGCGCCCTCGCCTCCATCGCAGCCGCGATCGGGCCGACGAAGCCGTAAGCTACGAGGATTCCGAGGAAGGTTCCGACCAGTGCGCCACCGACCTGGTGGCCGATCTCTGCGGTGCTCGCTCCTTCGATGCTAGCCATGGTCGTGACGATACCCAGGACTGCGGCGACGATGCCGAAGCCGGGAAACGCATCAGCCACCTTCTGCACCGCGTGTGCCGGTTCGACTGCTTCGTGATGATGTGTCTCCAACTCGTACTCGAGCAGGCTCTCCAATTCGTGCGGATCCAGGGTCGTGCCCGAGATCAGTCGCAGGCAGTCCGTGAGGAATTCCATCATGTGGTGATCGGCCATTACCACGGGGTACTTCTTGAAGATGGCGCTCTTGGCCGGTTCCTCGATGTGCTGCTCTATGGAAAGGAGGCCCTCCTTGCGCGCCATGGCGAGGATGTCATAGATGAGTTTCAGCAGTTCGATGTATTCCTTACGTCCATAGCGCACTCCCTTGACGAGGCCGATGGCGCCGCCGAATGCGGCCTTGACGACCTTGATGGAATTGCTGATCAGGAATGCGCCCAGCGCAGCGCCAACAATGATGAGAACTTCAAGCGGATGCCACAGCAGCAGAATACTGCTGCCGGTTGCCAGATAGCCTCCCAGTACACTTCCCAGGACGACAAGAGTCCCGATGATTGCTAGCACGCAGTATCCTCCGGTCGACCCAAATTAAAGGGTGGCATGCACCCTCCCTTGACCCGAGTGGAGGCGGCCGCGTGATGTACCCAGGTATCGTCGCGTCGTGCGAAACCTGAACCCCAATGCGCTGCGGCAGCCACCGCGGGTGTCGCTAACCGCGACGTACCACGCAGTGGCGGCGGCGGCGCTGGACGAAACGGTCAAGTGGGTGTGCGGAATCGTGGCGGGTTAGCCGACAATGACTCCGCCGGTGTTTGAAATTCGGTTCACGCTGAGAATTGCGTGATTTACGATGTCCAAGATGAAAATTCGCAGCGACTCTCGGAAGTATCTATTCTGGCCCTCCTTGATTGGCGGTTTTCAGTGCCACGCTACCAAATGTACGCTTGAGTTGTCTCAAATGGCGTGTCTCGAGCGTGCATTTTGTCTCATTAGCCGTATCACTGGCCTAGTTAGCTTGGCCGCGCGTAACTTCCGAAGTCCAGTCGTGGAAATCACTGCGCCAGTTGCGTTTGCCGGCGCTTCTGTGGATCCACTTCTGTCAGCAAGTAGTAGACGGCCATTCCGTCTTTGCCAAAATGAACTTCCAGAGTTTTGTGGGCGGTAGGCGCCTGATCGACTGCTGTCGACCCGTAAAGCCAAATCTCCATGCCATTGGAGTCAAAGCTGACCGTTGATGGAACACCGTACTTGGCCGATACTTCGGCCTTGCTGGTCTTACCAATGATGACATTTTGAGCGACCGTTGTCGGTGTTTCGTTGATGATTGCAGCATCGCCAACGACGACTGCGCAACCCGCGGTCAGAGCACTTATCATGGCGGCAGCAACTAGCTTGATCAAGCGTGGTCCTCATGTGTCCGATGTCTCGGACTAGACCACTTTCGGCCGTTGCTTGTCAAAGCTCTGCTGCAGCGGCATCTTACTAGCGGGCAAGTCAGCAAACCGATTGACCGTTGTTGGCCGCGGTGGCCCGCTTTATGCCTATCGTCATTCCATGCGCTGCAGGATCCTGACCAGCTCGCTCTTGCGCACGGTATCCCCGCAAGGCGGCGGATGGATTGCACATTCGCTTGTGCGGCTTTAGCCTTCAAGAAGCTCGACGGGCGGCCACGCATGATGCGCCGTTTGATCTTCGCCAAACGAGCCACGCTCGTATTCGGCAAAATTAGTGCAAAGACGTACTCTTGTTGGCACGAAATCTGCGAAAATTTACCAAGCAATAACTTTAATCGCCGACCTGCTGCGGCATCGCCGGGACACCGTGATCCAAATACACTCGAACACTACTGACGCGGTACTTTGCTCGGTTGATCAAATCGGTTTCGGGGACGGCGCTTGACGAAGACTCTTGTTCATGACGCTGAATTTTGGCGCGATCGCAGGGTCTTGCTCACCGGTCACACGGGTTTCAAGGGTGCTTGGATGCACTTGTGGTTACGAGGCTGGGGCGCGCGGGTGACCGGGTTAGCCCTAGCACCCGTGGCGACGCCTAACCTGTGGACCTTGGTCGACGACGGATCCGTATCCGTCATTGGCGATATTCGCGACGCCGCCTTGGTGCGGGATGTCGTCGGCGCGACGGATCCTCAGGTCGTCATCCATATGGCGGCCCAGGCCCTGGTCCGGGAGTCGTACCGCGATCCGCTCGGCACTTACGCCACAAACGTCATGGGAACCGCGCATGTACTCGATGCTTGCCGGTCGGCCCGACACCTTGATGGCATCGTCATCGTCACCAGCGATAAGGTCTATGAAAATCACGGCGAGGGTCGGCCGTTCGACGAGAGCGATCGTCTGGGTGGGCATGATCCGTATAGCAACAGCAAGGCTTGTGCGGAGTTGGTGACGGCGAGTTATCGCGACAGCTTCCTTGCCGATGGACCGCCGGTCGCGTCGGTTCGCGCTGGCAACGTGATCGGCGGAGGCGATTGGTCCCCCGACAGGTTGATTCCGGATTGCGTGCGCGCGCTGCAGGACGGGCGAGCGGTCTCGCTTCGTTACCCCGATGCGATTCGACCTTGGCAACACGTGCTCGATCCAATTGCTGGTTATCTAAGCTTGGCGAAATCTCTGGTCGAGAATCCGGACTCCGCACCTCAGGCTGTCAATTTTGGACCGGACCGCGCATCCTTCTGCACGGTTCGTCAAGTAGTCGATGCATTCAGCTCTAGATTTGCTGGTAGGCCAGGTTGGAAAGCAGATACGGGATCGCATCCGAAGGAAGCGCCGGCGTTGACCTTGTCCTCCGCCCGCGCCGCCGAGATGCTTGGGTGGCACCCACGCTTAGACATCGAGGGATCGCTATCATGGACGGCGGACTGGTACCGCGCGTTCAATGAAGGAAAGGACATGCTGGCATTAACTCGTTTGCAACTCTCGCAGTATCAGGAGCTTCCATGAAGTGTGTCATCTTGGCCGGTGGCCGCGGCACACGGATTTCCGAGGAATCCAATACTCGACCTAAACCGATGGTGGAGATCGGCACACGTCCCATCCTCTGGCACATCATGAAATTGTACGCGTCGTTTGGTGTCAACGAATTCATCGTGTGCTTGGGCTACAAGGGCTATGTCGTGAAGGAATATTTTGCGAATTATTTCCTTCATCAGGCCGACGTTACCTTCGATATGGCGGCCAACGAGGTGGAGTATCACGATTGCCGCAGCGAGCCGTGGAAAGTGACGTTGGTGGACACGGGCGAGGAGACACTGACGGGCGGACGCTTACTGCGAGTCGGCAAGTACCTCACTCCGGGCGAGGCGTTTTGCATGACCTACGGCGATGGACTGTCCAATGTCGATATCGCTGCGGAGATCGCATTTCATCGGGAGAGAGGCTGCAAAGCGACGGTTACGTGCGTGCGGCCCCCGGCGCGATTTGGACGCATCGTGACCGAGGGCACTCTGGCGACATCCTTCGAAGAGAAGCCGCATGCGGAAGGCGGCTTGATCAATGGTGGCTTTTTTGTCCTTGAACCAAGCGTGTTGGAGTTCATCGACGGTGACCACACGATATGGGAAAAGGAGCCTATGGAGAGATTGGCTGCAAACGATCAGCTGGCTGCGTGGGTGCATAGAGGGTTCTGGCAACCCATGGATACGCTGCGCGACAAAGAGCATTTGACCGCGATGTGGGAAAGCGGTTCTGCCCCTTGGAAGCTCTGGGAGCGGTGACGATGACCGGATTGGTCACTGCGTGCCGCGCATGCGGCGGCCGACTTGCCGTTACAATGGCTGACCTGGGGATGCAGCCGCCCTCCAACGCCTTTTTGAATTCGCTGGATGATGTCGCCAACGAGCGTCGTTATCCGCTGCGCGCCGTGGTTTGCGAGGTCTGCAAATTAGTCCAAGTTGACTATGACGTTGCGCCCGAAGAGTTGTTTGCCAATTACGTGTACTTCTCTTCGTATTCCGATGAATGGTTGGCTCACGCAAAGGCCTATTGCGAGATGGCGCAACGGCGTTTCGGCTTGGACGCCGATTGTCTGGTCGTGGAGCTTGCCAGCAATGACGGCTACCTACTCAGGAACTTCCAGAGGATGGGGATACCTGTATTAGGCATCGATCCTTCGGATACGGTGGCGGCGGCCGCCGAGAAGATCGGGGTACCGACGTTGATCGAGTTTTTTGGCGAAACCGTGGCGCAGCGGTTGGTGGCGGAAGGCCGGCAGGCTGATCTCATCATCGCTAACAACGTGCTCGCCCACGTGCCGAAACTCAACGATTTCATTGCCGGCATCGCCTTGCTGTTGAAGCCCATAGGGACGGTCACGATCGAATTCCCGCATTTACTGACACTAATCGACCAGGTGGCGTTCGACACCATTTATCACGAACACTATTCGTATCTATCGTTGATCGCCATCGAGCAGGTCTTGGGTCGGCACGGTTTACGTCTCTACGACGTCGAACAGCTGCCTACGCATGGTGGGTCGTTGCGCATATTTGCCGCACACGCCAAGCGAACGGATTTGGATGACAGCACGGCGTTGCTCAGAGTGCGGGCCCTCGAGACTTCGGCGGGGCTCGATGAGCTGGAGACGTATGGCCGGTTCGCCCAACGGGTCGAAGAGTGTCGCCGCTCGATGTTGGCGTTCTTTGCGGAATCGAAGCGCACCGGCAAGGATGTTGCGGCGTATGGTGCAGCGGCGAAGGGAAACACATTATTGAATTTCTGCGGTGTGGGTCCGACGGAGATTTCCTTGGTGGCCGATCGTAATCCGCACAAGCAGTCGAAGTTCTTGCCTGGCACGCACATTCCTGTGGTATCACCGGAGGTCATGATGCAGAGCAAGCCGGACTACGTCCTCATACTACCTTGGAACATTCAGAACGAGATTCGCCGACAACTCGCGGGAATCGCCGAGTGGGGCGGGCGATTCGTGACCCCAGTGCCGCTTGCGCACATTGATGATTAGCGGCCATGGACTTCACGGAGTCGCCTCTGTCCGGCGCGTATATTGTTGATGTGACACGCCTTGAGGACGAGCGAGGCTTCTTTGCGCGCTCTTTTTGCAGCGCCGAGTTCGGGGCGCTGGGGCTCGCCACGGAGATGCGCCAATGCAGCGTCTCGTTCAATTTACGAAAGGGTACGTTGCGTGGCATGCATTTCCAGGCCGCGCCTTACGATGAGGATAAGCTTGTCCGGTGTACACGTGGCGCGGTCTTCGATGTAATCGTTGATATTCGACCCGACTCTCCTACTTACCGACGGTGGTTCGGCATCGAGCTGACAGCGGCAAATCATAGGGCCCTCTATATACCCAAGGGATTCGCTCACGGCTTCTTGAGTTTGGTGGATGAGACCGAGGTGTTCTACATGATCTCCGTGGAGTACGTCCCCGGGGCCGCGCGCGGTCTCCGCTGGAACGACCCGGCCCTAGGGATCAATTGGCCATTCACCCCACTGGTGATATCCGCGCGGGATGCGGAGTTTGCGCTGCTCGGCAGCGCATGAGCCTTAATGGATAGCCGGCGGGTGCTCGTGAGCGGCGCGACCGGGTTTATCGGGCGCTGGAGCATACCGGCCTTGATCACCGCGGGCTATGACGTGCACGCAGTAACGCACTCGCGGCGTCAGCACATCCCTGAGCAGCTGCGGGGATCGACACTGCACCATATCGACCTGCTCGACAGCACAGAGATCGATCGGCTAATGGCAAAGGTAAGGCCGACAAACCTACTGCACTTCGCTTGGATCGCCACGCCTGGCCTGTATTGGACCAGCCCCGAGAATGGGCGTTGGCTCGCGGCGAGCAAACATCTATTGCAGCGCTTCCGTGATTACGGCGGCGTTCGCGCGGTGATGGCGGGCACTTGTGCAGAATATGACTGGTCTCGAGTGGGGGTGTGTGAAGAAATCGGCAGTCCGCTGGCCGATGGCGTGGACGCCGATGCAGCAGCCGGTATTAGCAGCCGAACGATAACGCCCTACGCGGTTTCCAAGCTCGCCCTGTACCGAGCCTCAAGAGACTTCGGGAATGCACACGGGTTAGCAACGGCGTGGGGCCGGGTTTTCTTTCAATATGGCCCCGACGAGCATCCCGATCGATTGGTCGCCTCCGTGATCCTTAGCTTGCTTGCGGGTCGAGAGGCGCTGGTCAGCCATGGACGGCAAGTGCGTGATTTTTTACACGTGGCCGACGTCGGCTCAGCCTTTGCCGCTTTGCTCGCGAGCGACGTCACGGGTCCGGTCAACATCGGCTCGGGAGCATCCTTGACGATTGCCGAATTACTAGGCGAGATCGCTGAGCAAATCGACAGACGCGATTTGTTGCGCCTCGGGGGAAGGCCAGCGGCACCCTCGGAACCGCCGGTACTCGTTCCTAACGTGACACGCTTACGCAAAGAGGTGGGTTGGCAACCCAAGTTTTCGACCCCGGAGGGATTGGCCGACACGATTCAATGGTGGCGTGACGCGAAGCGGAGCCTAGGCTAATTCCAATTGCGCGCCTCGCGCGCGTCCGCCCTCTTCGTGGCCGAGTTCTTCCCAGGCTAGACGAGCGGTTTCCAGACTTTGCGTGCCCTTTTCGCAGCAATTGGGGGGGCGTCGCCAAGGGCTGTGAGATAATCGCCCCGCTTGCAGCATTGAGGCCATACATGCAATCGCCACTCGAATTAGACGTTGATCAGCTCACGCCACGTATCGTGACGCTTTTCGACGATGTTCACTACGCCAAACTCGCACTGAAGTATCAGGATCAATTCAAAGCGAACGATCCCTTCCCTCATATCGTCCTGGATAATTTCTTGCCGGCGGATGTGGCGACGGTACTTGCCGAAGCGTACCCCGATCCGAATGATTCGAACGTGCGTTGGAAAACCCACGCCAATCAGAATGTCGTTCGTAAGTTCGTCGAGGATGTATCCTCGCTTTCGCTACCGATGCGGCTATTCGCAAACTCGGTCATTAGTCGCCAGTGCCTGCTTTTCCTCGAAGCTCTGACAGGTATCGATTGCCTTTTTGCCGATCCATACTTCATCGGTGGCGGCGCGATGGCCACCGGCCCTGGTGAGTTCCTCAAAATCCACGCGGATTTCAATTGGCACCACAAGCTTCAGGCGCACCGTCGCCTAAACCTCCTGCTATATCTGGCACCCGACTGGAAGACTGAGTGGGGCGGCGATCTCGAGTTGTGGTCGAAAGATATGACTCGTAAAGTCCAAGTAGAGCCCAAATTCAACCGTGCCGTGATTTTTGAAGTAAGCGATGACGCCAATCACGGCCAGCCCCACCCACTACGTACGCCTCCGGGTGTCTATCGACGCGTGTTCAGCACTTTTTATTACACGACCCGAAAAACCGATGCGGAGTGGAACGAACCGCACTTCACGCTATACAAGCCCGAAAATTCTCCTTATGGGATGAGCCTGCAAAAGGACTACCAGGCCAAAGCAAGAGCCGACTCCGAGTAGCGGGCTTCTCGATGGAGCGCCGGCAACTTGGTCAGACCGATCTAAAGGTGGGGGTGGTCGGCGTTGGGTGTATGACGTTCGGCTGGCGCGCCGATGCGAAGGAGGTTGAAGCGATTGTATCGGCTGCCTTGGACGTTGGAATCAACCTGTTCGATACCTCGGTCAGTTATGGACGCGGCGTTAGTGAGACGCTACTCGGCGATGCGGTTTACAAGTTGGGGCGACGCGATGAGTTGCTCATTGCAACGAAGTTTGGACAGGCCGCAACTCCAAACGCCAAACCGGAGGATATCGGCAACAGCCGCCGTGTGTTGACGGCGCATTGCGAACTTAGTTTGCGCCGCTTGCGTACCGATCGAATCGACTTACTGCAGATCCACAATTTTAGCGGCGACGTCCCACTCGAGGAGACCTTGCGTGGCCTCGATCAGCTGGTGAAAGATGGCAAGGTTCGGCAAATCGGCTGCAGCAATTTCACCGGCGCACAGCTCGCGGAGGCGGTCGGGGTCACCGAGGTCCTGAACCTCTGTCCACTTGCAAGCGTTCAATCGCGCTTCAATCTGCTGGACCGTCGCGCCGAAGTCGATGTCATGAACATCGCGGTGCATCACGGCATCGGAAATGTGGCGTATAGCCCTTTGAGTGAAGGGTTCTTGACCGGGAAGTATCAAGCCGGACAGTCATTCCCTGTGGGTAGCCGATTTGCGGCGGCATCACCAGCGAACAACTATGATTCCAGACTCACGTCCCGAGTTGTGCATACGATCGAGCGCCTTGAGGAAGCGGGCGCCGCTCATTCGTTGAGTCTATGGCAACTTGCGTTGGCATGGCTCCTGAACGTTGACGCCGTCTCATGCGTGTTAGTGGGAGCATCCACGAGTCGGCAGGTAGCGGATCTCAGGAGCGTATTAGGCGTCCATCTCGGCAACGAGGTAATGGATCTGTTGAATCGCATTAGTCCCGCCGGTACGAGTGCCTTTGCATAGCCTGCGATGGCGTGAGTCAGTATTTGCCACGTCTCGTCCAATAAGACCCAAGCGCAGCCAACGTCGAACGAATGAGCTTGATGCCCAAGAAATTGGCCACTCGCATCTGCAAACTAAAAAATTTCCCCAATTTGCTGATCAGTCGAAACACATCCCTATAGTTCTCCCTCCGCCCGCTTGACACATAGGCTACCTTAAGCGCATCGCAAATGATCGCACCAGGTACCTTGTAAAGGTTAGAACGGACAACAAAGGGGTCTCGGACCGCGACCACGAAGTCAGAATTACGCGCCAGCAGCCAGGTGGGAATTCGCTCCATGATGAAGATTTTCATCTGAGCATCTTTTTTTCCGCGATACAGAGTGGGCTTTCTGAGCTCCACTCCTAGGGGATCATTCGGTGTTTCCGCAATCGCGACTAACTGCTCCGTGATTTCGAGCCACGCACGCCAGAACCGCGGTTTGGCAAACATATAGTTGGAGTAGATTTCGTTATGAGAATTCGTGACGAGATCGTCGAGGTTGGTCGGTTTGCCGATCCGCAGGAAGAATTGTGTTGCCACGTCCAGAAGGCCAGGGTGACAAAAATCGCCAAATTGAAAGACGTTCCAGTAATAGGCGGTGAGTTGGATGCTAGGGGACATTAGAACAATGTCGGCATCCGTATTGGCCTTCAGAAAATCGTCGACCGCCGCCGAACTTAGGTTGGTTTTGGCTTTGAACTTAGGGGAAAGAAATCCGTAAAAGGCGTCTTCCTTCAGCGTTTCATTTAGCAGGAACTTACGTATCGGCCAATATTCGTACCAGTCAGGCCTTTCGTTCGATGAGTTATCAAGTACCAGATAGGCGGGATCTAGGTCTTCTCGTTTCGTGTAGTGGTTGAGAATCGTATAGATGAACACTTCCGACATTGGCTAGATCGCTCTGAGGGTATGGTGCGACGGAAACAGCTCAGCCTGTTCATTGTGCGTGTTGGCTACGCCGAGGTCCACTAGCTATTGATTACCAGGGGAGCGTAGAAGATGGCTCTCCAGGAGCAATCTCGATAGCGTCTGTTTGCCGGAAAATGTCATTAACTGCGACAGGAAATTATCACTAATTTGGCGAGATTCTCAATGTGTGTCACTTGAGAAACCTTGTCGAGTGACGCAGGTGTTGAAATCGCGCGATCTGATTCTATTGGGGTTTTTCCGTGATTCTGTCAGCCAAGCAATTCGCCAATGACACCAAGAGTGAAAACTCTCCGGTTGGCTGGCGGCGATTTGGGCACGGCATCGTAACTCGACTAAGCTTCTTGGGTGTCAGGCCACCCGAGATGATTCGCCTCCTCCCCAACAGCACGGGATTCACTTCCCAGTGCGCGGCAGTGCTGCTGTTGATTGCATTTGCCGCTCCCTCAGGCGCGGGGGCAACTGCGCGATCCGTGCCGGTCTTTTATGACCCCGCATTGACAGCCCAAGGATTTCCGAGTCCGCTGGTGAAGGCACAGATTGCGGGACACGAGGCAATCTTTATCGTTGATTCCGGCGCGAGCGCAAATGTATTGGCGGATTGGTATGTAGAGGCTGCGGGAATCCCAGCCGTAAACTCCGAATCTACTGCGGTAGATAATGCCGGGAAGGCGGCTCCTGAGCGATTCGTTCATGGACTTCAAGGTCGCTGGAGCGATGGTCAACGCCTTAATCTCAATGAGGCGATAGTCGTGGCGTTTCCACCCCTTTTTAAGTCACTAAATATTGGCGGCCTGGTGTCACCGCAACTCTTGGCGCCGCACGGAATGGCCGCTGTGCTGGACCTTCGCGCTCCTTCTCTTCGATTTGCGCCATTTGCCCGAGCAGTGTCCGCGCTACAAGGCGCGAATAGAGCACCGGTTCAGCTTGACCGGACCAGTCCGTGCCGGAACGCGGAATCACAGCTGCGGAATCGGGTGTATGTGGCTCATGCGACGATTGCGGGGGTTACGGATCTGATGCTGGTCGATACGGGTGCCACCGCGACCACTCTCTCTGGTAAATCGAAGATTGTTCACGCGATCGGAAGTGGCGACGAACCTGCCCCTCGGTCCGAAGGTGTTGGCGGCGAAGTGAGGGGACGCATGGTGCGAGACGTTCGACTACTGCGGGGTGGCGGCATCGTCACGCTAAGTCCGTCTATTGGAGAAGTCGCCGCGCGCTGTGGTGTACAGGGGATATTTGGAATGGATGCATTACGCGGTTGCTCGCTCATCCTTGGTGAGAACGAGATGGCAATTTCATGCGACTGAGTATCCCGCGCCCAAACAAGTTTGTGGCTCAAGGGAAGGCACTTGATCCCAATCATCGACCCTCTCCTTGGCTCACCGAAGATGCGGCCCCGCGATCGCTCCAACCGATTGTTAGAACTCACCCGATCCATTGCTGTGCTGTCAGAATGTCGTCGAAAGACGAGGCTACCTTTGCAGCATGCGCATAGCCCTCAACCGTCAGATATGCCATCCCTCGCTTCCCCGCAATCAGATACTGAATGAAGTAGTAGTCTCGAAACATACGCTTACCTGCAGATGCCGCCGAAAATTCGACGTGCGAATCCGCCAGTAAAGATTCCGTAACAGGGCGCAGGACTTTTCCGTTCTTCTCAGCAAGGCCCGGCATTCGGTCTCTAGCAAATCCTCGAGCAGTTTCCAGCACCTTTGAAGTGGGGTCCGACACTGAGTCGGGCACGATAGCGGCATAGGTTGCAATTAAGGTCTGGCCGTCCGGACCGTGAGATTCGAGGTGCTGCAAATTTCCGGTTGTTCGCCAGCCTGGGGAAAGCCGTAGATTGAGTGGTCCTATAGCCAGGTGGGATTCCCCGTCGGCTAGTGCTACCAAGGGAAGAAAGGCCAGAAGTAGGCGAAGCGCTCGCATGGGTTCTAACGATTTGCTTGAGCGATACGGGGGTGCGTAGCCGGCCAGCGAAGCTGATTTATCCACATCATCCACTTTCTCCTTGACTCACCGAAGCTGCACCCCGCCGATCGCTCGAACCGATTGTTCGGGGTCGCTTGTGACTATGTCAGTTCTGACATATAGTACTTGTCGTTAGTCCAAAAGACAAACCGCTGGCCTGGCTTCATGGCGAGGTCAAGACGCCACCTATGTCGAATGCGGCAAGGCTTGAGACTGGGTATCTGCTGCGGCAATTGCAGCGGGGCGAAATTTTGTCGATGCCGCAATCGCGGCCGATGCCCGGTATTGGACCGCGTTGCCATGAACTACGGATCAATGATTCGAGCGGGACATGGCGTGTCGTGTAGAGAATCGATAAGGATGCGATTGTGATTCTTGAAGTATTCACAAAGAAGACCGGCAAGACACCTAAGGGCATCATAGCAACGTGCCGAATTCGCCTGAAGGAGTACTCAGATACGGGAAAGTAAGCGCAAGAAACTCGAATCGAAGGGGTGGAAAGTCGGCACCCCGAAGCAACTGCTCGGACTGACAGACCAAGAAGAGATGTATATCGAACTTAGGCTGAAACTCGCTCAAGGTCTGAAAGCGCGTAGGCAAGCGAATGGCGTGACCCAGATTGCGCTAGCGCAGACAATGAAATCCAGCCAATCACGAGTAGCCAAAATGGAGGCCGGTGATCCAACCGTTTCGCTGGATTTATTGGTCAAGTCGATACTTGCGCTTGGAGCGTCAAACAGAGAGTTGGCGGCGATTATCGCCAGAAGCTGAGGGGACACCTAACGATTCGGTTGAGCGACGCGGGGGCGCGTTGCCGGGAACCGAAGCCGGTTTATCAAAATCATCGACCCTCTCCTTGGCCCATCGAAGCCAAACCCCGCGATCGCTCGAACCGAATATAAAGGAGTCCCCCGTTTACGAAACGGTACAACCGCACGGCATCGAGTGCCAAGATTGAGTTTGCGCGTTCAATCTAAAATCGAAAACGGAGGAC
>Ga0209208_10001431_pt1 | contig 33605 bp, 28 predicted proteins | sample S1TSphfallax_3_FD_187694 | JGI IMG/M metagenome (GOLD analysis project Ga0209208, IMG submission 187694) | Host-associated microbial communities from peat moss isolated from Minnesota, USA - S1T2_Fd - Sphagnum fallax MG (SPAdes) (version 2) | ecosystem: Host-associated > Plants > Peat moss >...
GAGGGTGACTTTACAAATAACTTTAATGTGTGACCAAATGAACTCTGCATCATTCCGTAGTCTCTTTCCTTTCCTTGAGAGCAGCCTAGGGCGGGTGCAGACCTATGGACGTTATTTTTAAAACAAGTCTATTTTAAGAGAACGTAAATTGAATGAACCAAAATTTCACACAACACACAAAATACAAAATGGGGAAACTTGCATGTTTTGGGCTGGGATCACTTACATGTTTAAAACTTGCTTTTTATGTAAGCTATGCCAATGGGGAGTTCATTAGATGCACCTACACTTAAAGACCTTGCCTTATGGACATCACTCACAAGAAACATATAAACCTTTTTCTTTTTGTGCTCTTTCACAATCAACTAACACATGGGTTTATTGTGTCATAAGTTCATTAGACATTATAGTCTTATCACAAGGCTTAATGATAGAGTAACAACATGAAAATATGAAGAATGAGACCTAAGCTCCACCCATTATCATTTAAATTATTATTTTTTAAAGAATGAATTATTCACATTTTTCATTTAAATATAATAAATATTATCATTCATTAACTCTAGGCAATTAATATATGCCACCTATTTTACTTTTAAAACACTCATTCTTTTCATGGATGAACCTTTATATCATTTGACATTTGTTTTCCAAGATTCTAGTGTTTGTTCCAAGTGAGGTCAAATTAATCAACTTTTATTTATGTCTAATTAGAATAATTAATTAATGCATACATGCATTCAAAGAAGGTCCCTAGTCAAAAGATCTTAATAAATAAGGCCCATAAAGTCATTATTTGTTTGTCATATCTACTCATCTTTCAACCCTAGGATGTAATTATTATTATCTATAGATTTTGATTTTAATAGTCAATTTCACTGTTACATCAACTAACACATTTATTTTGTTGTGACACCCTTGGAACAATAATTTAACCTTTGTGGAAAATGCTTGAATATATCATTGTTGATCTTTTCAAATTCCTTTCCATTGAAATGAACCAATTCATGTGTTGTTGTCAAAAAAAGTATTTGTAATCATGAATGGCCCAATCAATTTCAAAAATAACGTTTTAAAAGTTTTTCAATTGTGGCAAGTGTCATATATACCATTACAAAGTCTCTTTCTTGGAATTTTTGTGGTTTCAGTTTTTTTGTCGAAAAACAATTTTAATGTCCTTGGGCTAATTCAATGGCATGTTGAGTTCACAAATGGTTTTTTCAAACACCACAGCTCTAGTTTTTTTTTGTGTGTTGAGGTTCTTCCATTCATAACCAATGTCATTCCAAGGTGGTATAAGTCATGACCGCATATTCAATGGGTAATGTCAACTCCATGGTTCACCCCATATGCGAGTCAAATCCCATGGATGATTTGAATGTGGAATTGTACAATCACATTACATGATGTACCCTTTTGTTCCATTTTTGCATATTTTTAGGTACCTTCATTTCCTTGTTCAAGTTTTCACAAAACACTTCATTCATGCACTCCACCAACCATGTTGGTGATAGATTTATGTGTTTTAATTACACATTGTCACACAACATCTCATTCATGTGTTCCACCAACTCTGTTGGTGTTAGATTTATATGTTTGGTTACACATTGTCATACAACACTTCAATCATGAACTCCACCAACCCCAATGGTGTTAAATTTATATGTTATGGTTACATGTTGTCATACAACACTCATTCATGCACTTCACCAACAATATTAGATTTATATGTTGTGGTTACATGATGTATGATTGTTAATTTTCTCATGAGTTCTTTAACAACATTGTTTGTAATTTGTGGGCCATTGTTTGGAACCATTTTGAGAAGTATCTTAAATTGTGTCACAATCTTTTCATATACGAACCATGCCATGTCCCCCTTCTTTCAATTCTTTAGAGGTCTTACTTTGGCCTGCTTGGTGATGCCATTACAAGGAACCTATTAATCCTTGGGGTGATGGGAATAAGGCATATCAAGTCAATTATTCATTTTTCAAATGTTCCCAATGCTGGAATTGGGTGCAAAACATCATGAACCATTGACTTCTTTGTAAGCATTAAACACATCACAAGCATTACAATATTTCATAACATCTTTTTAAAATGTTGGATTATACCCACTTTGCAATATTTTCATTACAATAATTCTTTCCAAAATGGTTTCCACAAACACCTTCATGGAATTCAAAAAGGATCATTGGAACATCTTTCCCTTGGTGTCAAATGTAGTCCCCAAAAATGATGTAAGGATGAGACTTGAAAGTAATATTCCTTTTCATTGTTTGTGAATTTCTTAAAGAAATTTGTGACATAAAACATAATCTTCCATTTTTATTTTTATTTTTGGCATTTGTTTTACATGGAATGCAAAGAAATTTGCATAAAAAAAACCATCGTATTTTGAATGATTTCCCATCTTTTCATAATCTTATGACAAAGCATTAATGTCGCAACCCTAGCCTTGGGTTCGTGACCAAGGCAAGGGCTTGCGAAAACATGGGCCAAGGAAGCCCAGGAGTCACATTTCATGCCCCCGAGAGTGCAAAAGAGTGTGAGGGAATGAACCTTCACACACTCCCAAGTGAGCTCCCACTTTGGGAGTTGGAGTCCCGATGGACTTTTGAATCTTCAAGGAGCGATTGAAGGGGTCAAAACCCATTGGATTGAAAAGTTTTTTATATAATTGGAAAGATATTGAAACCTAGATGTCTAAAATGAGTTCACATGACCCATTTGAACATTTAAAACATAAGTTATGGCCAAAAGAAAGGTCGGGAATCAAATTCGCTGTTTGACTCCCGACCACTAAAAGTCGAGAATCGACCCGATTTCTTTACATGTAGGTGACATGCAAATACCATTGAAAAGCTCTTGACAAGGGCTACAACTTTTCTTCAAACCTTGTCTCAATCAAAGGCTTTCACGCATAGTAGTGACATACTTTCAATTCGATTCAAACATACGCGTATTTTACGTTTTTTTGGGCTTTTTAAAAAATACTTGAAAATACTTGACACAAAGGCCAATTTTCAAGCCTTTGTATTTTTATAATGTTTTTTAAAAAATACTTGAAAATACTTCTTTTTGAGCACCTTCGAAAAATACTCGTATTTCGTATGTCACTACTATGCTTTCACGCAAAGTTATGGGGCCCCAAAGTTGCAGGAGATTCAACTTTGGGAATTTCAGGACTCCCATTTGGGAGTCCCAAGACAAAATGCCATTTGGATGTGAGCCTTATGGAGAGTCACAAAGTATACTATAAGGGGGAAGGTGCTGGCTTCCCCCAAGCCCGGGCCATGGTAAATCTTATGAGTCCGAGTTTACTCGTGACTCGTCTAGCACCAAAAATGCTCTAACTATGCACTAACCAACTTGTTGTTTCGTTTTGTGCAGGTTTGTATGAGTGATTAAGTGCTTGTCATTCTTCCTAATCCCATCCTGGAGTTGTAGCACGCCCCTCTACCCCCAAAGTGTTGCAAGCCAAAGAACGATTCCTTACTTTTCCGATGTCTTCACTTCATACTCACATTTGAGTCTATCAATGAGCTTGGGAGCACGTCAATTAAGATTTTCATGTTTTTCCTTATTTGATATTTGATGGTGAACTTGTATTCTTTTAATAAACCCCATGTAACAATCTTGCAAATAGGGTTGGCTTTTGACCAATGTTGTTTAAATATATCAAAAAATCCATATATGCATTTAGTTAGAGGTTGCATATGCATCTGAACATATCTGAAATCTTGGTTTTTTGTTAATATCCAAGTTTGTACATATCAAGTGAAAGGTGTTCAAACAATAATTGGTACTCATGTCCTTTTGCGATCATTAACATGCATATCTGCCAACTAAAGTTATTAAAGGCCTAGATATAGATTGTGGGCATATGCATATGCATATATAGTGTTAAGGTTTAGGGTTTAGATATGGAGCTTATGTTAAGATTTTGGGTTTTAGTTTAAGTTTGTTTTTTTTAAAAGCTATGACAAAGTTTGAATATGTGTATAATCTCTAGTTGTTGTCACAAGATTTTCATTAGCGATCTTAATGTTGAGTTTTCAACAACATTGAATCTTGAATTGTTGAATCTTGGTTTTTGGTGTTGTTGAATGTTGAACTTTCCACTTTCAATGGTGTTGAAGGTTGAACTTTTAGTTGTGCTAAGCATTGAACTATCAACAATGTTCAAGGTTAAGCTTTTAGTTACATTTTATGTTGAACTTTTAGGAATGTCCAAGGTTGAACTTACAGTTGTGCTATATGTTGAGCTTTTGATTACGTTGAGTGTTGAGTTTTTTTAGTTTGAGGAGGTATTTCTTGTCTTTTCTAAAATTTGTTGCATGAGTTTCATTCTTCATGTATAGTCTCCTTCATTTGTGTTCAACAATTTGTGATTCTTCATGTTCAACTATGCATGTTTGATTTCCTTCATCTATGTTCAATAAGCTTTTGTCACTATTTTTTCTTTTTATCTTTTTATTGTTATTTCTATGTTATTGTTTATGAATTGCTTTGTTGTTCTTCATGCAACACATTAGGGTTTGAGAGCTTTGCATGTTGTATGTGCATAATACACATTCCTACTTTCACCACTTTTACAATTATGTTTATTTTTATGCAGCTTTTGTCTTTTGTGATTTACACTTCTACATCTCACTTGTAATGTAACTTTTGTCTTCCAACTACATTTCCATCATTACATGTCCATTGTGCAGTGTAAAGTTTCTATTTTCTATCTTCCAACTATGTCATGTGCTTTTGCATCTCCAGCACAATTGAGTTTTGTCTATTAGGTATTACAATGTTTTTGTATCTCCATCACAATGGAGTTTTTTATCTTCTAGTTATTACAATGCTTCTCAAGTATAATTTAGCTTGTTTTTCTGCTACAATGCCTATGCATTTCAATTGTAATGTAATTTCAAGCTTGTACCCAAGTTTGGCAAGGTGAATCTTCAAACTTCTTTGCTTTGTCATTTTTTTCTTATTGTTTTTGGCTTTCCTTTCTCTTGTTGCTTTATTGTTTTGTCAAAACATATTCTATGATTTTGCAAGATTCAAGCAATAAGCAATTTCAAGTAAGTTTCCATCTACTTAAAAAAAAAAAAATTTGGCATTTTCTTGGTTAGGTGTCAAGTTTTTGCTTTATGCTTAATATAATGGTTGAAAAAGATTTTTTGTTGGTTGAGTCCATTGGTAATGTTGGAGAAAATCAGCCCACACCACCAACATATGATGTTGAAAATGTGCATATGCATGTTGTTGCAACAAATTATGTTGTTACAACTCATTCTTCTATTGTTGCAACAAGTTCTATTGAACTTGAAATTCATTAGCTTGTAGCGTACAAGCCCAAGCTATAACTTGGAAACATAGTCAAGGTTGAATATGTTGGGATTTTTTGTTGTCAATGACAACTTATCTATGGATGTTGAAAATTTGCAAATGTTGTAGTGCATTATTTGTAGAATTGAACAAGTAGGTGTTCATGATTTATGCCAAAGATCTATTCTATGAAAAGGATTTATCAAGTATAGGAAGCTTAACAGGATAGTTCCCATGAAAAACCCACATTGAATTTGCACATCCAAGGTTGGTTGTTAATACAAAGTTGGCCATCCATGTTGAGAAAGCCAAAAAATATGTTGGGGGGCGAAAGTGTACTATTATCGCCTACTTTGGGGCACTTTTGGGTCTAGTATTCTAATACATACAATATAATTATTCCAAAAGTATGGTACATTTAATTTTGGGTATCAAAATTTGGTTTTTGGGCCTTACAATTATTATTTTTACAAACTAATGTTATGTAATATTATTTTTTAAACAATTATAATTTACATTATCTATATTAAAATATATGTGGATATATTCATAGTATACATTGATTTAGAGGGCCATTATCTTGTTTTGACTACATTAACTTTAAAGTTTCATTAATCATTAAAATAATCAATTTTAATGAAATTAAAAATATATGGCCCATCTAGCTATGCTTGTCATCTTCCATGTGAATGTCATTACTTGTCAAAATTTCAATTTATCACACATTTATTACATCTTTACTAAAAAAACTCATTTTTTGAGATGAAAAATTTCAAATAAGTCACATGGTATCCAAACATAATTCAAACAATGTGAAATGACATGGTTCAATATACCTTCAACTTTCATAAAGATTAAAATTTATTTGAATTATTTTTGGAATATTATTGTTTTTTTTAATACACATGTACATCATACACTACATTTGTTTCCACAAATATACTCCAATTTTTCACTTTATAAATGAAATGAAATTTTTTTTTTCATAATCTATTTCCTAGGTCATATTCTAAGATAATATGCAAAAATATTGTGAAAATCTTTTAAATGTTTAATGTGAGATACATTCAAACATTCATATATTTTTAAAATAGTACAATGTGACACCACAAGGGGATCATGGTAATGTGTTTTCACCCTAAAACAAACCATAATTGACACACCCCCAAATTCTTTGATGGATTCAACTGTGAGTCCAAAGATGAAGACAACGGAAAGAGAAGGAGTTGGGCATGCTCCCTAGCTCATAGCACTTTGGGGGTAGAAATGTGCGTTGGAACTCCAAAATGTGATTAAGAAGATTGGTAAGCACTTCACTTACTCACACAGACTTGCACAAACCAAACAACAAGTTGGTTAATGTGTAGTTGTAGCACTTTGGTGTAGGAATGAGCCATGGGCAAACATGGACTCAGAAGACTCACTAGGGCCCTGACTTGAAGGGAAGCCATCACCTTCCGCCTTATAGTATACAGGTCCTGCTTGGCTACAAGACCAGCACCCAAATGTCATTTTGTCCCATAACTCCCAAGTGGGAGTCCTGAAATTCCCACAACTAGGACTCCCACAACTTTAAGGGCCCATAACTTTGCATGTAAACCTCCAATTGAGATGAGATCTAAAACAAAGTTGTAGCACTCATCCAGAGCTTTCCAACGGTATGTCGCACGCCACCTGCACGCAATGAAATAGGGGTATTTTTTTACTTTTAGTGGTCAAAAATCAAATTGTCAATTTGACTCCATGCCCTTCTTTTGGCTATAACTTGTGTTTTAAGTGTCTAAACAGGTCATGCGAGCCCATTTTAGACATCTACGTTTTAATATCTTTTCAATGATATAAAGGAATTTTCAATCCAATGGGTTTTGACCCCTGAAATTTTTTTCTGAAAATTTGGGAGTCCATTGGGATTCCAACTCCCAAGGTGAGAGCTCACTTGAGAATGTGAAGGTTCATTCCCTCATACTTTCCTACATTCTTGGGAGCATGAGATGTGATTCCTGGGCTTCCTTCTTAGCCCACACCCTTGTAAGCCTTTGCTCTGGTCACGAGCCCAAGGCTAGGGTTGCGACAATAATCGACAATCAGGAAGAAGTAATTTGGTTCGATTAGTTGTGTAATCATGACATATTTTGGTGCCACAAATCTTTATGAGAAATTTAATGAAACACAACAAATTTGTTTTTGAAGATATGGTGTTGTATATTTATAAAGGGTACATGGCCCTTTCCACTTTTGAAAATATTTGGTTGTAGAAGCTGATTTTATGTTAGTGTCCACATGTTGTCTTTCCTTTTCATTCTACCTTGATCGAATAAATCTCCCTAACAATGGTCACAAAAATTGTGAATTTGCATGTATTCCCCCATCTTGTTGAGACATTCACTATCTTTGTTAGTTTTGATCTTTAGATGTTCAAAGGCAAAGTGAACACATTTGCCTTGGTAATTAATTATTTGAGTAATTTTTTAAACATTATGGATGTTACTATTGGTTTATTTGAAGTTCATGAAACCATGGGATTTTACATGGTTAGTCAGTTACATACTTTATTTGAGAAATTTGATTTAGTGCATAATGTGATTACTTTTGTGAAAGATGAAAGCAACAACTTAATGTCTATGGTGATAACATAGCCTTTGAATCTTCAATGGATTTATGAAGGTACATGTTGTGGTCACATTATGTTTAAAACTTGTTAATATATTATTAATGATGAGAATGTGACTATAGGTTTAAACCATGTTAATGTCAAGGTTGCCCAAGGTAGTTTACAAAAAAAAATCACATGGACCAAAAAGTCAAGAAAGGGACAGCAAGAATGGGAAAAGGCATGTGTTGAAAGGGGGTTACGGCTTCAAAAATTAAAGACCCTAATGAAAACCAAATTTGCATCTAAGGCGCTTATCTTTGAAAAGTGCTTGGAATTCAAAAAGGCCATTATCTTATGTTTAGGGTAATAAAAGACAATTATTTTTTGCAACAAAAAGTTCTTAAGGCTCAATATGGGTAATTGCTTAAGCATTCACTAGTGTTCTGAATTATGTTGTCATTATTTGTGTGATGAACCAATCACAAAAGCACCTGTTATTATCTAATGTTCTCACTATTGCTATTAATTTGACATAAATTTTGGATGTTAAGATTTTAGCTAATATTGATGCTACTGATGCTCTTGATGATTTTGATGTTAAGGTCCTCATCTTTCAAAATAACATGTGATCTAAAGTTGTTAAGGTGATTAAACCTTTTTTGCAATTTCTTCAAGCTTATGATGGCCATCAAGTTCACAATATGCTAGTCATTATGTTTGATCCTTGTTTCAAAAGTTTGAAGGTTGGGGAAAACTATGTGGGATGTGGGGCCTACAGTCATCGTACATTTGAATATGATGCAAATGCAATAATTCATTTTTTGATGATAATATTTGAAATACTAAACCCTATTGTTCAAGCATGTACAATATCAATTGTTGGATCAGTTGCTAAATTTGGTGATTTCGTAAAGGAAAATTATTATTTTTTGATGTGAACGCATCTATGGAAGAATCTTCGTTTGCACTTGTTGTGGGAAAGCTATATTTGTTTAAAATGTTATCTATAATTTTTATTACATGTGCTAATCCCTTAACTTAGTGGTAGATTCATGAAAACCAATTCCCAAATGTTGGTTTTTTTGCCAAATAAATCTTAGGAATCCCAAAGTCACAATTTGAAACTAAACAAGTGTTCATTCTTGTTAGTGTGTCACCATCTTTTAAGACGTTATAGGTTGTAGGTGGATAATTTAGACTACATCATCACTATGGTGAAGAACTAGCCTATGATCCTTGATTAAATTGTTCACGACATAAAGATTTGATAGACTTTATGAAAGTTGAAAGTTTATTGGTTGAAAAGAATTATAACTTGATTGAGGAATCAAATTATTTTGAGCAAATAGAACTGGACAATGATTAAAAGGAAATATCACAATAGGTGGGGTGTATGTGTGGTGTGGCTAGGGCAAAAAAAACTTGTGCTACATTGGGCATAGTTTTTTAATGAACTAAGGTTCAACTGCCCCACAAGTTTTTTGTTTTGTAGAATTCTTTTTGTTCTTGTAAGGTAAATGTCTGATTTGAAAACAAAATTCATAACCTTAAAATTATATCCCTAACCATTGTACATATCATGTAATTAGTCTAAATTTGAAAATTGAAAAATATGAATTTGCCAAATGACAAAAAAGAAAAAGAAAAAAAAGAATATATATATATATATAACAAATGCATTTGTTAATTATTTTTTATGCATATCCCAATAGCTCTTCACTTTGTCCCATATGTTTTTCTCAATGTTGTCTTCTTGGAATTTATATTGGTGGGCGAGTATTGGGACTTACATGTTTCTATGTTTGGAGTGAATATTTCTAAACTGGGGGAGTTTCCAAACCTTATTGTGATAAGCCAATCAAAGAGATTCAATGTTTTTTATAAAAAAATCTCAATTTGTTGCAACGCACCCCCAAACCAATTCACATGGGTCACAATAACACATATTCCTATTTTTTTAGGTATCGTATTTTATTCTTGTATTAAGTAGGCAAGGGTGCGTTCCAATTTCAACCTCCTTTGTTTTGTTGAGGTTTTTTATTTTGTTTTGGCCCCAGCTATATAGGTGAAAAGAAGACAACTTTGGGCAAAACATATGGGATAAAAGTGCGGTGCTATTGGGAACATCTTGAGAAACCCATTGGGAACTTGATGGGAACATGAAGGATCATAACTAACACAAAAGATGTGATGTCATGGGACAGTTGTGTTGGTAGCTTGTCCCCCTGCGCCGTAAGCTTTGGTTGCCTACCAACCCTTCCACAGTCTAACTACAGTTAAACTATTTCTTCTAGAAAACATGTCCCATATGTGGGGTTTGGTACACCCAAGAAGTTCTACATAGTAGGTACCTAAAGGTTGGAACTTTGAAATATTTAATGCTTTTTTTCCATTATGTCACCCTATAGAGCACTATTGTATTATATTATATTATATTATATTATGTTTGTATATAGCTTTATAACTCAGGGCTGGGGATTGGGTTCTGGAGTAATCATTCTGTACACGTATTGCACTCATATAGTACTACTGATAAGACCAAACGTTTGTGTGTTGCTTGGTGGAGACACTGGCCTTTCTAAATTAACAATTTTCTCAGTAGGCTAGTGAAGCAAAATTCCTTTGCAAAAAAGAAAACACATTGCATGTTGAGGTTATTTTGAGCTGTCATGTGTTATTGGATTGATGCCTCAAGACTATTGAAATCAACAAGGGGTGTGTCACACTTTGGCCTTGCCATTTACATTTTAAAAGCATCTTAAGTGATGAAACCCTGTCGACCATAAATTAACCAAAGCACCCCATAAAAGGGAAAAACAAGGAACAAAATGCAAGGACCCACATCCAAGAAGACAAATGAACCACACAAGAGCGTGAACCACAAGGGGATCGTCAAGTTCCCAAACCCCTTCCAGTTGCAAGAAGCATATCAAATAAGAAAAGGGGGAGGACCTGCTGAAAGGGGGCAAGGCAAAAAAATAATTATGGAAACTCAAATATTTCACCATTCAAAAATATAATCTTCAAAAAATCCTCTAAAACAAACCAAAATCCTTTGAGATATTAGAACTCTATAACTAATCTCAAGTTTCAACATAAGCCAAAATATCATCTTTCAAACCTAAAATAAAAATAGACCTATTACCTAGGGACCAAAATCCATTAAGCTACTATACTCTATAATGAATCTAAACACAATATCCTTGCCTTGGTAGGCAAGGCCAGCAAAGTCATAGGTATGCAGAAAAGCATGCACACACATCTCAGCTTGGGTTCTTCCCATTGTAGATGAGAACATTTTGTAATATCAAAGATGATATTCCGCAGACATTCTTTGAGATTAAACTTGTCAAATGTTTAAAAATAAAAAAAAAGTTGGCATCTCATTCATACTGCACTATTCTATAATAAAAGATAATTACACAATAATATTTTCCAATAAATACCTGTAAAGCCCGGAAAATCTACAACATGGCCATTGCAAAGCATGAGGCAAATCGTAGGTAAGGTATGTTTTGCCTGGGTGCTTTTACAATGGGTATGTAGTGTAAAAGATGCATGGATTCTATAGTGTGTCGGAAGTTAGGTTAAATATTGTAAAGGTAAAGACCGGGGAAATTCAATTTCAAATTATCAATCAAACTGCAGCTTTGTGCCACCTTTGCCTTTACAATGATATTAAATTTTCCCCTCAGTTTTGTCAGGTAGGTGGACTGGCAATCATCGACATGAGGTTTAGCCAATTTTGGCTACAGATCAGAGAGGAAAGTAGAAAATTTTTTGGAACCCTAATATATTTTGGGGACACGCTAGAGAACCTATAGTCTATAAATACAGCAATTTCAAAAACAGATTCCTTTAAAATATGGCAACTTTGTGCCAAATATTCCCCCAAAAAATCCATTGTATGATTTACAACCCCTCTTTTTGGGTTCCCTAGTGGTAAAAATTCACCACAAATAACCAGCCTAACAATTGTCTGACAAAAAGTGAATATGGTTTTGTTGTGTGGATATTGGAGAATGTAATGAAGCATCAAATTCTAGAATATGAATTGAAAATATGGATATGCCCAGGCTTTAAGGTGATCAACATCTACACTTGGCACCAGTAGTAAAAAAAAACTTATTTTTTAAGGTCATCCACTTGATTCTTATAAACTTGGCTTGTTCATAATTTTTTGCAATGGCAAGTGAGCCTCACAATCCAAAGGAAGAAAGTAAAGCTTATTTTTAAAAGCACTCAAATGGTTCAATGTTTTCAGTGCATATAGCACTACATAAACAACTCCCTCTTTATTTCTATGTGTATTTTGAGGGATCTCCCCCTCCAGAAGAACCCTAGGGCGTTATGCCATGGGAGCTCCCCCAGTTTTATATTTTCCCATGTTCCCACAGAAATATTTCTTTTCTACGAAATGGGAAAGAAGTGAGGAAATACGAAGAGAATTGTTTCTGTAAGGGGAGGTTCCTGTACAAGTGCATTCTCCTGAGGTTTGGGAACACCCTTGGGGTCATGCCCTTGGGTGTCCCTTCCTCAAGAGAATGCACTTGTACGGGAACCTCCCTTACAACTTTATTCTCATTGTTTTAGTATGCCTTGCCAAAACTTTGTGAGAGAGATATGTTCATCACTTCTTAACATACCTTTTCAAAATTGATATGCTTTTGCTTTTTATTTTGTTTAATTGAAATCCACGTGAATTGATGGTCCCTAATCACATAGAAGGTCTCAATGTTATGGGAATGGCTTTACCCAAATAAAGATTGTAATTTTTCGTAGGTCTACATTGTCAAGCCCATAAAAGGTGCTGGACAAAGCTCGTTAGGAAGTGTTTAATGGCAAAAGAGAATATTTTAAAACAACTCAAGAATCCTATGAAATTTCAGCTTCACTAAACAATAATTATTTAAAATTTCAGCAATAAGGGATCTTTTTTTTTAATTCTCATTTTTAAAATAATATAATTTATGCCAAACCTAAAAAAGTACTATGATGCCAATGCCTCCCCAAATGATACAAGTGTGCAACTTCATCAAGCAATTGCATAAGGTGTAGCTTTGTTCACTAAAGGTATGTGAACTTTGGACATTAGAACCTTAATATTGTGGGAATGTCAACAAGTGACTAATGAATGCTATCCCCAATGGCACAAGTGTGCAGTTATGTACAGTAAAGTCATGTTATATGTGGCATGCACATAGAAACCTTATTAAATACATACCCTAAAAACAAAACTTTATATGTGTAAGTGAAGTTTATGCATCAATTGTAACAATAATGGATTACAACATCATTTTGATAGAATGCAATACCTCACTTCCTAATTGTTGGTTAGACATAACATTTGTGAAGTCATGTTGTTTTTACTTGATTCCATGACATAACCTATTTTTTGGGTAAATCTTCATGATTGGTTCTAGAGTGATATGAACGCTTACTTTGCATAATTTTAAGCATGATTATGTCGGATACATTCTAGTTTGTGATATTTGCATATTTTGTATTAATTTTGAGCATAATTTGAATGTAGTTTTTTTTAGGAAGTAAAGGTTGGATGAGAAATGATTTTTTAAAAAAAATCAAAATATCCTTCTGAAAATCATTGTAACACATGGGAAAGTACAACATGTGATAAAAATATCAATATGTATCAATTGATCACCATAAGACATCAAATAAAAATTTCCATATTTAAAAGCTCCAATATATAACCCATCATCTTTGTATTTAGTTAATTTTTTAAAAAAAATATCTTCATAAAAAATAAATTGGTAATTTTTTTATTTGGTATGAAATCATGAACTTTTGTCATTTGTCACCCTCAAATGATATATTTTTCTTTTCCAATTCAAATTTGGAGAAAACATTTTAGAAGAAGGACAATGATGTTTTTGGTCATATAATGTAAGCTTAAAATATATAAATGGAGATAAACGGAAATAGCCCAATTTGAATGCATTCATTTTGCATTCATTTATAAAATACTATAATATGGATAATTGACCATAAATCGATAAAGGATTCAAAAGGATTTTTATACAACATTCACTAACTATGGGATTTTTAAGTTTTTTTTTTCAACATTATAATAGAAACACAATAATACATTATAGTTGCAACATATAGAACATTATAAAAAATTTGAAATTGTCATTTGTAATTATTTAAAAAGCTAAACATGCATTTTTGGAACCCCAACTTTGAATCAACCTTACCTCCATGTTTGGTCATGTTTTTTTATCACCACCTCAAATGAAGGGCTACAACAAACAACCATTTTGAAGAGAATAATAAATATTGTCAATAATAATACCCAAATTAACAAAAGTTAACATGATAAGAATGAGTGGTGATCATAACCTCATGAACATTATTTCACAAAGAGTCATTCACAAAAGTCTCAAACCATCGAACACCATCACAAATAATAATTGAATGGAGTTGCTAAAACTAGTGCAATGTTGTAATTGTTTCAACTATATTTGGAAGTTAGAAGATCTTCCAATAGGGGAAAAAAAAAACTTGAAAATGTTTCAATGGCTATGTTAAAATTGTATTGTGTCACAATGTAGAACCAAGAAGATTTCATTTGTAGGGCTTTTCCTAGCCCCAATATCTTGAGAATTTTATTTTTTTGACCATTCCTTGATCAAACATGTCACAACATACTTTTGTTACACAATGACCAATTGTTTTTTCACATGCCAAGACACACAAAATAAGTATGGAATTTTTTTAAAAACCAAAGTGATGCACATTTGCATTACAAAATAGTTTCTTAAGGATTTTCATTATAAAAATCACGAAACGAATTTTCAAAGAATAAAGAATTTTCCTTTAGCATATGCAAAATAATTCACAATCTCATGTATAATGTTCATGAAAAATATTTACATTTATACATTTCAAAAAATGTCTTACAAATCTACGAGGTTGCACAAAAAAACTTTACAACGCTTAGATGAATGTGTCCTTCAACACCAACATGACTCTAATTCAAATTACTTGTGTTTTAAGAATCAAACAACATATCCCATATCTTATTTTTTCCTTGCAAAGAATTGGTTTGTATCCATCTTTGTGTTGCAACTCTTCCATCATAAAACAAAAAGTTTGATTTTCATCGTCATTCATTTGCTTGATTGAAACTTTGCAACCTTGTGTTCTTGTCTTGTTGTAGCTCCCTTTACAAAACATACAATTGTTAAGTACTTTATAATTATCACCCAAGAAATACAATGTGTTTGCCCAAATATGAATAAATTGACATCCACAAGTTGTAAGACATAACTTTCTTTTTATATATATATATTTTAGTATGGTACATGGTATAACTTAGCGTGTCAAACATATTGGAGTAGGCATAATGTATCATATAAAACTAAACATTATTAGAGTTTTGTGTCCTTAATTTTCAAGTTAGAACAAAGTTGCTAAAGATTTGTTGCAATGATGGAATAGAGTAAAGATGTTGGAACTAGTGAGTTGCTAGAGTGCGGTATCAATGAGCTATGGTGATGATAATGTCAAGTTGTTATGACAAATTGGTGATGGTTGCAATAGTGTCGGGTTGGGTGATGGTTCCTGGCAAGATGCAATGGCAATGAGCTTCAATGGCATATGTTGGTGACAAGCTAGAATGGTGCAATGAAATTGTCATGCAAAGAAAAAGTGCAAAGAAACCAATAATGTCTTTCTATGATAGTAAAAAGTTCTAGGCAATGGTGGTGAAAAAATGGGGAAAATTTTGAAAACATCTTTGTGTCAATGGACCCGCTAGGAAAAAAAAAGTTCTTAAATTGGTCCATGTGACTAATTTTTGGTTATACGTGACGTATATGGCTAAACTCCCACTAGTTGCATGTGACCATTATGGCAAATGACATGAATTGTGAATGAAAAAAAAAATGCAGCAAAATACAAATTCATTATTTGACTAAATGTATGTGTATCGTCATTTGTGACTACCATGCAACTACTTTGGCGAATAATAAGAATGAATGAAATGTTACCATCTATCAACATTTATTATTATTATTTTAAAAATATTTCATTTTGAAAAAAACTAAGGCATCCAATTCATGTGCCATGTTTAATGCACTCATGATTGTGATATGTGGCACATCCAAAAATATTTCAATTCCTATTTTAATTAAATTTGAAAAAATCAATATTTAATTGCATAGGTAAGTAAGAAGGTCCAATCAATCTACCTACTTAGGTATTTAGGTAGATATGCAAGTAGGTTATATAGATAGTTAGTTTTGTTACTTTTCTGTTTAACCTTTAGGGTCAAGTCATTTTGATTGGTTAATCCCAAATGGCATTTGATTATTTTTTTAATGTGTGTTTTTCTCATTGTTTTTAATGCAATTTACTACATAATTTACAAAATTGAAAAAGAGAATAAAACATATGGGATATATTTTATAATCACATATTAGTTTGTGACTAGGTTGTAATTATAAAGTTTATCCCATATCTTTTGTTCTCATTTTCAAATTTTTAAACCATATAATAATGCATGCATTAAAAAATTATAACTTGGTTAAACCTCTATTGAATTAAAACTTGTTAAATTAAACATAAACAAAAACTTCACTAAACATTGGTGAAATTAAAACTTACCTAAATTGTCACTAAACCTTGACAAAACTAAAACTTAGTTAAATTAAAACTTGATTAAACTTTGTCTAAATACAATAAATTGGTTAAACCTTGGAAAAAGGAAAACTTGACTAAACCTTGGCTAAATTATGGCCAAACCATGGTTAAACATTGGAAAAATTAAAACCTAGCTAAACATTAGTTAAATTGTGGCTAAACCATGGTTAAACATTAGAAAAACTAAAACTTGATTAAAAACTTGCTAAAGCATGGTTAAACATTTTTTTAAAACAAAAAATTGGTTAAATTGTGGCAAAACATTGGCAAAATTAAAACTTGGTTAAACCTTAGTTAAACCTTCTTCAAATCATGGCTAAACTTGGATTTATTTATTTTTGGCTAAATTGTGGCTAAAATTTAAAAATATATAAACTTTGTTAAACCTTGACTAAGTCATGGTTAAACAATGACTAAACTAAAACTTGTTTAAACTATGGCTAAACATTGGTTAAATTTTGGTTAAATGACAACTTGGTTAAATTGTGGCATAACATTGGCTAAATTTAGTATTGATTGAACCTTGGTCAAAATTTAGCAAAATAAAAACTTGGTTAAACCTTGACCAAAACTTGATGAAATTAAAACTTGGTTCAACCTTGGTTAAATTGAAACTTAAGTGAACTTTGCTTAAACTTCAGTGAAATTAAAAATTTGGTTCAATGTTAGTTAAGCCTAAATTAGCCTTGGTTAATATTTAGTTAAACCTAGGTTAACCAAGGTTATGCCCAAACCCATGCCACATGACACCTATGTTAGACATCAATTTAAGTCATGATGCATGACACCTAAGTTACACATGTAAATAACCTTAACATATATAAACTATACATATATAACTTTAATGTATGCACAATATACACATAATATGTTTTAAATACAAGTTAAATACATTATAAATGTATCCATAAAACCGTACTTTCATGTCATATGTCTAATACATTCTTGTATACCCCTTGGGGCTAGGTCCACCCCAAAGTGGTGTGAGTAATTTTTGTCATGATTGTAACAAATGGGACATATATGCCTTTTTTTTTAATGAAAACCATATTAGAAATTGTCCATATGAAAGGATAAAAAAAAGAAAATTATGATCTAGGTGTAACATAGTTGCAAGGATGAGTAAACTTGTCAAATAGTTGCAAAAATGACCAAAGGTAGTTGCAAACGATTAATAGTCCCATGTAATTGCAAATAGAATAATCGCATATGAAAATATTTGTTTATGTGACCCTAGTTAATGTAGTTCTTAGTTTATGAAGCCTAGATTAAACTAATCAAATATCCTAGACCATACTTAGACTACTTATGTTATGATTATCTCTTCATCCACCTTGAGGTGTTGGAGTTCTTTGAACATCCTAGGCTAGTACTAGTGTAGGCATCAATTCATGTAAGGCTCTTAGTTTAAAATATAAAATAGAAATCAATGTTGAGCATGTATGTGGCTTTAGACGTACCTTCTATGTAATAATGAATGAAAATTTGAAACTTTACACTTTGTGTAAATGTAAATCCCTAACCTTGGAAATGGAAATAGCATAAATGATTTATATTATTCCTTATGTAAATATGTGCAAATCCATGTAATTAGTGTAAATGTCTTTGAAAAGGAGAAATTCATGCAAAAATGTCAATATAATGAATAAAAGATTTCCAAAGTTTCAGATTGTTTTTGAAGATGAGTTAATCAAAGTTGCCCATGACCCAAAAAAACACCCAAATGTTTTTGGGATGCACCATGAGTAAATAAACTAATTAGTATGAATTACAATAACACCCAAGTTCTTGTAGAAACCTATGCCAAAAGTGGTGATGACCAAAGTTTGGAATGGAAGTTATACTCAAGCAATGAAGTTGGGCAACATGCCCCCATATGCACCCAAGATAGGGTAAACATACCTATCGTCAAACATCAACTTAGATCTTATTCATTTCTTGTTCAATATGAACCATCTTTATGACTATAGGTGCACCAAGTGGAGATCTACAATATCTTTTTAACGCCAAAAGCAAAGGGGCAACAAAAAAATTAAATAAAACTCATGAAAAATACGAGTTGCCTAAATCACAAAATGTTTAAAAATTTCACTAGACCCCTCTTACTTTAAAACCCCCACGCTATATGTTCCTTGTTTCTTGTTCATTTTGAAAAATCTGAAAAATTATGGGTATGCCAAGTAGAACTCTACAAAACCTCATTGAACTCCATAAGCAAATCGAACAATGTCCAAAGATTTAAAACTTCAAATCCAAAACTATTTTAACGCACCAATCACCAAACACTAACCCTCCTTACTTTGAGACCTCATATTTTTCTCATTTCTTGCCCTTTTTGGTGTCATGTGAAATTTTACAATATATCTTGGAACTCCACCCCAAAGGCAATAAAGGAATGTCCAAGGAATATAAAACTTTCAATGGACTAAGTGTTTGGTCATCAACCTATCTACCCTATTTGCCAATAGCACGACATTTGTCCCATATCCCTTGCCCAAAAGTGTGGGCTTGTATTGTTAATAGCTAGGCTAAATAGAAGCATTTGCACCTTATTGACAATAGAAGCTTCTATTTGAGGAGCATTAAAAATATATTTTGGGTGAAGGGTCAATCAAAGTGACTCATTGCAAAATAAAGAACATTGAGGTTTGGGATGCATCAACAACTAATTAATATGGATTGCAAATAGGTATAGTCACTATAAGTATATGATATACACACTTACTATTACATGCCCCAAAACATTTATATAAGGCCATGAATTCTTTTTACACTTCTCTCGTGTAAGTGCAAAAAACTTATTTACACAGTGGGTAAGATTTTACACTTACCTGCACAACACTAGTATAATGTATAATCCCGTGTTAAGCTGATTCCCACCTTTTCAAGAGAACACTTAGTTCTGGTTTTAAGATGGCAACCATTCGGTTTTGTTCTTCTCAAAACTAGAAAATGTCTAAGTGTGTTTTGAATTTAGTTATGGATTTGAATGGTATTTTTTGGATCCAATTTTTTTGCACCCTAATGGTTTCACCGGTTCCTGGTTAGTGGTTAGCCCTGGTTAGGTCCAGTTAGTTCTAGGTGATCCTAGTTACTCCAGTTAAATTTTGTGAGATAGTGGTTATGTTATGGAACCAGTGGCCCTGTTATATAGGTTGATGCAAAAGCCAACTAGGCTTTAGTTGCAGGTTCCAGTTTACAAAATTTCACATTTCCACTTCTGGTTCCAAAGTTTAAGTTCGGTTCAGTTAGGGTTGAAGTAACTGGAACTGGAACCGTTGCCGTTAACTTGCCAGTGGGTTTCAATGCCCAACACTGATGTAACAACCCTCACAAATAAATAAATAAGCTTCCTCAATATGTAATGGGTTCCATCACAAACCTAATGCACTTACAACCTTCACAATGAAGGTAATTCTGAATAAATCTTCACAATGGGAAAAAAGGGGATATATGCCATACCTACAACTGATGTTTGACACAAAATAATTCAAAAAAGGTTTAGCCAAAAAAAGGAATTTTAAAAAATCAATAACAGCAAAATTATTCAAAATCAAAATCCCAACTTGTGGGACATTGTTTCTAATCTCAAGCATTAGGTTACTATTACAAATGCACAATACAAGGTGTATTTTGCATACTTATTCTTCAATTCTTAGAATTCTTTAAAAAAATTAATTTGAAATTGCCATTTACCTTGTTTTCGAAAATAATAAAAAAATTTGGCAAAAGAGTGCCGATTGTCAGTCATAGGTACAATACACATAATAGTTTTCAGTCTCTTTTTGGTCTCCCTTACGAGGCATTATGGATGGGTCTAACCTCGGGTCTACCCGCCTTAGCCATTGTTCCAAATCCACATGCCCGTTGTGCAAAATCTTTGTGCTGGGTATGGGCCATTGTGCCCGTTTCATTGCCCATTTGGAAATTTTGAATTCGCCAACCAGGCGAGTCCAAATTCCCTCCCTAGCACGTCACCCGCACCTCAGCAGGCACAATGGTCTGGACGCCGTACCCGGCAAGTTCCATAATACATATACTGGAGTGGTCAGAGTGCATCATTGTATGGTTACATTGAACCCGCACTCTGCAGTGGAGCTGATTTGCTACCCAAAGGAAATGATTTAAAAACATTGAGCGTCTCAGACATTTAGGCAGACAAGGAGTTTGCTCACTATAATGAATGTTGAGAAAATTGGTACTTGAAATACAAGTAGAATTTTAAGAAATTGGATTACTTGTTTCCCAAAAAAACATTAAAAATTTAAAGGGGGTGTGTCACACTGTGGCCTTGCCATTTACATTAAAAAGTATCTTAAGGCAAAAGAAGAATTATGGGAAATTCAAATATTTCACCATGCAAAAATATTATCTTCAAAACAATTGTCTAAAAAAGAAACCAATATCCTTCAAGATATCATAACTCTTGTAACTAATCTCAAGTTTCAACACAAGCCAAAATATCATCTTTCAAAAAATCCTCATATAAAAATAGACCTAATACCTAGGCTCCAAAATCCCTTTAAGTGACTATACTCTATAATGAATCTAAACACAATATCCTTGCCCACCAAGGCAAGGCCAATAAATTCTGGAGTATATGTTCAATGGATTTGGTAGGTAGTAAGTGTATATATATATATATATAAGAAGAGACACTCTACCGAGGACTTTGTCTCTTGGTGAGTGCATGTATGTGCAGATTAAGTATCTCCTATACTATACAGATACAGGGAATGTATCTTCTTCACCCACAAGAGAAAAAATGGGGAGGCCTTTTCACTCCATGACATGACTTCTCATTGGTTGCATGGAAATTCTACTCCTAAAATTGGAATTGGCTGCCACTATTTTTGGCCTGGACTAAGAGCCCTTCCTAAGAACACCCTACCTAGTATTCACCCAGTTGGAAGGCATGCAGATAAATAAATGTAAGTCAATTTTATGCATGGGAAGTATATAATATATATATATATGTATATTTGGGACCAAGGAAAAATATAATGAATGTATACTAGTACATCAAGTTGGAAGGTGTGCAAACAAGGATAATTTGGGAGCAATAGATTCTATATAGCCTGGACTTTATTCTGCTTAAGATATGATTCTGGTATATCACTCATTTTAAAATTTTCTTCTTCTTTGGCAACATCCTGATGAGATCTCTTGGAGCATGTGGTGTTGTCATTGCATGCCCCACCTGCATGTATATCTAGGCTAGTTGAAGTTTGTTTTTTGTAGCTTGGTTTAAATAAGGTGGACATCTAGCTTTTTCCTTCTGCAAGGCCAACCAAAATTGCAATTTCAATTTCAATTCGGTGGTGGCATGACATGTGCTAAAGCTAAAGCTATTTGGGAAAGAGGTTTTGAGGGGCGGGTGAGGAGGGGGTGGGCGTGGTCATATTGAGGAAGATATCTCTTCTGGAGCTTTTCTGAATGAAAGGAGGGGAGGTTGGGAGGGAGGAAGATAGGAAGAGAGGGAGGGATTTTGTTGGGTTGTTTTAATTCGATTCTGAGAAAGGACCAAGTGTGGTGGTCTATCACTCCTATTTGGGTGGGATGAACCAAACTTAACCCTTTTTAGGGTGGGATCAACCATGTGTGATCAATGTGGGGGAGAGGCTTCTACAGGAAGATCTAGTGGTCAGATTCAATTGAGTTCTCCATTGAAAATATGGGCTTTGAAGTTCTCAGTAGGGTAAAGCCCTTGGGTAGGGGGCTTCCCTAAACAAGGGGCCTAGCTTGAGGCAGTAGCTCAGTTCAGCCCCAAATTTTGGGGGATGTCCTGCACCCTAGGGTTTCTAGTTGCATCATGAAGTGTAGGGTAATGACTTGGGGCCAGGGTGTTCCCAAAACAATGGGCCCCTGAGGCTGGAGGCCAAGGGCCCATTATTTCAGGAACACCCCAGCCCAAGGGCATGGCATGGTGTAAAAATCAAATGAAGTTTATGTTTTTAATTTTTTTTTATTGTGATACCCGATGGGTACCACCAGGTATCACGGTAATTTTTTTTAACAAAAAAGTAATGTTTGCATTTTGAAATTCGAAATACTCACCTCTGGGGGCGTATTGCAATTGACACCTAGTTACATCAGGTAAGGCACCCTCCATTTACACAACCAAAAACTCCAAAGGTTTTATGAACATGAGGAAATATAGTGATGAGCCTAAACATATGTAAAGCACGAGGTGCAGGAGGGGAAGGGTTCTCACACCTACTCCCTAAGAATGAGAGGGATCTTATGCCTGCAAGCAAGGGTACCTCTCACTCTTAAGGAGTATGTCTAATGTCCCTCTTTCTAGCAAGGATATTTAAGGATATAACACCCCTAGAAATTTTTCCCCCACTGCTTTATGTGTTGGGTAAGGACCTCGAACACAGCCTTCAATAGAGTGCTTGTTCCCAAAGCATCTTGGGTTGCATAGAGGCCTCATTCCCAAAGTAGCCTCATTCAAGGTCCTTGACAGTAATGGCCATGGAGAGAATGCACTCGTAATGGCCAAGGGCTCAGGTGTTCCTGACATAACAGGTCCCTGAGGCCAGAGGTGAAGGGCTCATTATTTTGGTGCCCTCAATATGTGTGGAGTGTTTTGGGTGAATGTTAAAGACCTCTAGTGTCAGGCTTCGGTCAAGATGTGATGAGTTGCAGTTGAAAGTGATTGTAACAGTAAGTCCAGGGGCCGCAGTTAAACTGGCTTCATCCCTAGGAAGATTTAGCCAAAATTGGCTATAACCCATACATGAAGTACATATTTTAAATTAATCTCCTATATTTATGGCTATACACCAGTTATAAGAATCTGGAAATTTTCTTATATTTTTCTCACTTTTGGCTATTGAAACCCTCCAAAATCATTTCCTTTTTTTTTAGTCTTTTAATTTCAATTTCACTTCTTGGTGAAATTTGGCCAGAAAAGAAGGCTGGTGAAAATGTGGTTTCACCCTATAAAATTTGCACACAACACAGTGATCTCCCTGAGGCCCAAGTAAAAATTAAATCGATTTCGAACCACCGTTAATAATGATTGGTGGTCAGTTGGTGACTGGGGAAACAATTAACACTCCATGTTAGACACAACAGATTCTCCAAGTAGAGGCCCAAATAGGGGGTGTTTGTTGACCTACTCTAAGGCATCGACATATGTCCCATGCAAAATACATATGTCCTATGCATTGGGACATCAAAACTGGGAAAGGTTTGGTTTCATGTTACATGGAATATAAAGGGTTGTAGTTCAATACAGTATTGGACCGCACATAACTAGGGATCAGGGTCTCTAACCAATCGAGAAGCAGGATGTGGATTTAAGCTAGCTCTACAAGGTCCTTGTCTCATGGGGGATGCAAAGGTGCCCCTGGTCTCCGCATAGGTGGTCCTCCACATGTAACTTGCCTCTCCCCCTTTGTTCATAAACTCACATGCAAATCATTTTAAAAAACAAGTGGTGTGTCAGAGCGTGGCCATTTACAGTAAAAGACATCTTAAGGCAAAAGAATAGCTATGAAAACTTAAATATTTCACCATGCAAAAATATAATCTTTGAAAAATCCTCTAAAAGAAACCAAAATCCTTCAAGATATTACAACTCTGTAACTGATCTCAAGTTTCAACAAGAAGCCAAAATATCATCTTTCAAAATTCCTCATATAAAAATAGACCTATTATTACATAGGGGCCAAAATCCATTAATCTACTATACTCTATAATGAATCTAAACACAACATCCTTGCCTTGGTAGGTAAGGCCAACAAAGTAGAGGTGGTTGGGATTTGTGGTCATCACCTTGTTGTAAATGGTTGAGAGTTCAATTCACAATTAGGTCAGGATACATCTTAATTTACAAGAGCTGAACTCCCCCATAACCAGGATCCCTGGTAACAACAATCTTCAAAGCTCTGATTGGCTGTCAAGTAGCAAGTTACAACAACCCATAACCTTTGACCTCGGTTTCATTGGTGACCTACTAGTTAGTTAGCACAAGGTACCACCACTCCGGGGTCTCATTGGCCCAAAATTTTTCATAACGCTTTGCTGTTTGGATGAAGATTTTCATAACTGCTATGAGCATGGATGAAAGAAAAGAAGGCCTCTCAATTCTCATTCGGGAATGGTTATGTCCAGTAACTGGCTTGAGTGAACGGTTTATACCTTGAACTGTCAAGGCCCGTGAACAGCTCAACTATTTGTGATAACCTACATGCTCTTGCCCGATCACCTAGTCCATGTCCACCTTGGAAGTGGTTGTGGGTTCAACTCATAACAAGGCCATAAAAGTACGTGTTACTTACTATGGTCAACCTAACTACAGTAGCCAATTGTCCGTTCACAATGGAAGATTGTGAATGAAAAAAATCAATCATGTGCCGATACACTTGAACCAAAACTGGGCCCTAATAAGTAATAACCTGAGCACTGAGCATATCATGTTTTGCAAAATGCCCCCATGCACGCGGGCTAGTACAAAGCGTAACTTTCAGACGGAATCACGAGCCAGAGGGCCCACCATATGGGTCTGCCTCCTCCATCATTACACCAGGCAATGGCAGGGCCGGGTATTAGACGCCAGACCTTGGGCTCTGCCTTTGGTACACACAAACCGGGAGGGAGGGTCGGATAGATAGGCGTGGGTAAATCATCATGGCACCCATATTGATACCATGGTAAAAATCCCAAAATCTATTTAAATTGTTTCTATATATTATAAATATCCCATCATGCTTAGACTAAATCCGGGTCTCAAGTTCAAATCTAAGATTTTTTGGGCTTAATATGGTCACCAAAGGCCTCACTCAAAATGATGAAGGTACCAATGATGCATGTGCTTGTTCACCCCAATGATTTTTTTTTGGAATTTTCATTGTTGCTGAGTTGGCCCCTATTTTCTAGTCTTGGTAGATTGAGGTGGCAAAGAATTGAATGAAAATATTGCTCTTATGGCTATATGGTTTTTTTTCTTATATAATGGTGGCGATAGTTTTAGTTTAGTGTTCAAGCTATATGGTAACATGAACTTGTTAGAAGTAAATGCATGATTGTGAAGGAAACTTGAAAGCTATAGCAATTTGGCAGACTTGGACTCTATTTGTGAACAATTTGGTGATAGAGTTTGATTTTTTCACAAAACATTTTTCCATTAATTTTGTCAAAATAAACAATACTAAACCCACAACTCAATCCCTTTAGTCCAAAAGATAGGTAGCCATTTTTGTACTCAAACCTTTAGTTGATGTTTAACATAATCAAAAGCTTCAAGTTGAATGCAAAAATATAGAAATTACATTTTAACCATGCTTCCACAGTCCAATCTCCATAGTAAAAAAATTGTATTTTTTTTGGAGGGATCTTCAGACAAATTCATTGTGTATTCAATTGAAACAAAAACCCATTGTTTGACATGACTATCTAAGTGTCTTTTCGAAACTTGATAACATCAAAGTCAATGCAAGTCCCAAATCATGAAAGTGATGATTGTAGGTTAAATTACCTCTAAAATTAGCATTGGTGAAACAATTGAAAAAGGAAAACCTCCTATGTTAGATGATTTGGTGAGAATCCCACCAAGGTATTTCCATATTTCCACAATTTAGAAACACCTAGTTAGAAAATAGTCATCACAAGCATCCAACAATTAATGTGCAGTGCCTTCCAAAGAAATTGAAGTGTCGCAACCCTAACCTTGGGCTCACAACCAAGGCAAGGGCTTGCAAAGATGCGAGCCAAACGGGAAGCCCAGGAGTCACATCTCATGCTCTTGAGAGTGTAAGAGAGTGTGAAGGAATGAACCTTCACACTCCCAAGTGAGCTCCCATTTTGGGAATTGGAGTCTTGATGGACTCCCAAATTTTCAGAAAGCAATTGCAGGGGTCAAAACCCATTAGATTCAAGAAATTCTTATATCATTGGAAAACTCTTGTAATGAAGATGTTTAAAATGGGCTTGCATGACCCATTTGGACACTTCAAACACAAGTTATGGCCAAAAGAAGGGCTGGGAGTTAGGAATCGCCCTGATTTCCTTACGTGTAAGTGGCGTGCAACATACCATTGGAAAGCTCTTGAAGACTGCTACAACTTTGCTTCAAACCTCATTTCAATCAGAGGTTTGCACACAAAGTTGTAGGAGTCCTAACTTTGGGAATTTTGAAAATCTCATTTAGGAGTCTTGAAACAAAATGACATTTGGGTGCTAGTCCCATGGCCAAGCACAAAGTATACTATAAGGGGGAAGGTGGTGGCTTCCCCCAAGTCCAGGTCGTGGTGGGTCTTATGAGTCCGTGTTTGCCCATGGTTTGTACATGCACCAAATTGCTCCAACTACACACTAACCAACTTGTTGTTTGGTTTGTGCAAGTCCGTGTGGGTAATTGAATCGTTTGTCAATCTTCCTAGTCCCATCTCGAAGCTCCAACACACCCCTCTACCCTTGAAGTGTTGTAAGCCAAGGGGCACGCCCCAACTTCTTCTCTTTTCGATGTCTTCACCTTTGGACTTGTAGTTGATCCATCAAGGAACTTGGGAGTGTGTCATGAACCCTAGTCCAAAAAATGACAGCTCCAAAATGCTACAACTCCAACCCATATCGACCTTTTGTTTTGTTCCAATTTGTTATGGCAGTCTAAAATCGAAAAATCTACAATGTGAAAAAATCATGGGCATACATTCTAACCACTAGATCCATATTAGTAGTTAGTTGATTCCCCAATTTGGACTTTGTGAAAGTGATAATAGAAAAAAAAACATTCATCTTCAACACTCCCCAAAACAACAATTGCTAGTTCAACAAGTTTGAAATATTCAAAAATAATGTCTTTCACAATCACACTAGAAACAAACCTTTTCCACATTTAAGTGGTTGGATTACAATCATATAGGGGTTTCATGGCAACCTCACTATTAGATTGCATGGTGGTCATAAAGAAATTAATTTGTTGTTCGAGCAGCACATGATCCAATAAACCCGCATGTGATTTGGCATTTAGTTTAGTCAATCTTCAACAACAATAATGTGATTTTAAAATTTATAAATGCATAAAGAACATCAGGGCAATTTATAGTTATACCCAATACTCAAGGTAAACAATGCAAGTTGTATTCATGAGCTTTTGTGCCATGAAACCTTCTATCAAGTTCAAATATCAAACCCTTTGCAGCATAAGTGCATTAGTTTTTTCACATTTTAACATACAATTGCCCAATCTTCCTTGGTGACCATGGACACAACTCTAGTGCACTTATTAATTTTGTGCAACATGTAAAATTGTTCTTTAAAAAAAAAGGCAACATAATTCATTTGTGTGGTGGGCTCAGCGTACCAAACTACTGGCAACATATTAAATTTAGATTCCACCAAATCCACAAAATGTTAAAATTGGTCATGTGAAAAATGGCATTTAAGGTCCACATAGAGGTTGTAGAGATCAACTTGAATCAATTTCATAGCTACCACAAAATCACAAATGAAACAATATTTGTTTTGAACAAGCTTGCTCAAGCTCTCACTACCTCCAACATAGGCAGCATGCAAGCTAGTCCCATCACTACTTCCACATCACAAAACAATTCATAGTTAGTGGCAACAACATGATTAGTATGAAGATTTTCAAACATTTTCATAACAATAAACTTATACTCATATACCAATCTTTTAGAAGGGGCCAACAAGATCCATCAAATTTGGATGTTTCTCAAAATCTTCAAGCCCCTCAATTCAATTACCTCAACCAACTTTGTGCACTCCAACTGCCTTTTTGGGGACTAGTTGTAGTAGATTTACATCAAAGAAAACAAACCTTTAACCTTCGCAACAAGTGTCAAAGATGATAAAGTTTAGATGTCAAGATTACACCAATGTGCCATACAATGAATCCCTACAACAAAAGGACAGTGCTTGCTAACCAATTGGACAAACACACCAATCTTCAAGACTTGGAAGACTATTACATTGTCAAAGTAAACAACTTTGTTAACAATGTCAATTTTTGACATCCCACCAAAAATAGCAAAAGAACGAATAATTATAGAATTGAGGTTGTTAGATGTACCTCCATTGACAATTCATTCCAAATTCAAAAGAATTTGCACCATGCACCAATTTTTGACAATATATATATGAACAAAAATCCAAGACTAGTTGTCCAAAATGGTGACCTCGTCACAATTGATTGAAATGAATCTAGCTTGCTGGACCAACGTAATATGTTTCAAAATAACATCATGCATGGCAACAACCATACCCCAACCAGTTGAGTATGTCCAGTGTTTCTTAGGCACATGGTGTATTTTTAAGAAATCAAACAAACCTCTCATATACTCAAATTTAGTCATGGGTCTGCCATGTTTCTACATATGAAAAATTGCCACAAATTGGACAAATTTGTTTCTCTTTTCTTCCTTCCCTCCATTGAACACCAACTTTGCAATAAAATATGGACCTTGGTTAACATAAGCCCTTTCATTTCTTTGGTGCTGGTTGTCATTGTTGATATAAGACTCATTAGCCAAAATTCCTGGATGAAAAATTAGTGTTTCATTTTTCCTTCATGTTTATGCAAACCATCCAACTTAAGGTTTATAATTTTGTCCTTACCTTCAACCAAAAAACACACCTTGCAATAGACCATATGAGTCTTGCTTAAAGGATTTACCATAAGTTCAACCCAAGGAAATTGAGCAGCCCATTCTTCTTTGAACACCCTTTTAAATTTCTTCCTTTTTTTCTCTTATTGGTTGATTCCCCAAAAGTAGGACCCTAAATACCAAAAGCAGGACCTTGAATACTAGAAGCACCTCTGCTTGAAGAACTACACAAACTAGCAAAATTTGTAGCACCCAAGGTGCCCAATTCAACAAAACTTTAAGCATTAAAGGTCAATGCATTAGTGGGGTCACATGGCACATGCGGTTCATGGGTGTTGCTTGATTGACTCGATGATGCAGACGTGGAAATTTTTTTTGGTAAATTAGACAACCTAGCATTAGACCTATACCTAAACAAAGAAACTACGTTAGGTAAACCTAATGATGCAAAACTAGACCCTGAATCAAACTACACATTTGCCAAAAAACCAAAAATAATGGTTTGTATTTGAAATTTGGAGGCTTTAGAGGTGGCATTGTGTGGAGCATAGATTATTTTGTCCACAAACAAATTGAAATTGGAAAGGTGATGAATCTTTCGATCCTAAACCCTTGGAAGTTGAAATCTTAAAGAAGGATTGATAATGCAAGTAGTGTTGTAATAGATTGCACAAGTAAGTGAACTTGAAAGTTGAGAGGCTCTTACTTTGAAAATTGCGAGTTTTTATTTTACAGACATTTTAAGAGTCATTGAACAAGAGTCTCAACACCATGTCCATCATTCAAGAGTTTCAACACCATGTCCATTGTTCCAAAGTCTAGCCTTCAACTGCTTGCTCAACAATCACTTAGCATCGCCACCATTAGATTGTCAATTTGTTGTCCAAGTAACATCATAAGTGAAAATGTTGCAACTTGCAACATTGAGCACTCAAAGAGAAACCACTTAAAACATCAATGACCTTGAAGAGCTTTGAAGTTTGCACACTAAACCTCCACATTCCTACAAAAAATAAATATGACCTAATAAGAAAATGTGATGAAAACAAACAAAGGAGACAATGTGTATGGCAACACAAGTCTCCTCCTTTTTGTTGAATGATGGTGATGGCACCTCTTGCGCTGTTATGAAGTTGGTGACGTCCAACAAAGGTAAGTGGGAGATAGCGACAATGGGTTGTTGTTTCAGTAAATGTGACGATGACAACGACAGGTGTGTACCTTGCACCGCAAGTAGCAATGGATCCACACCATGCATTGCATGAGTGGCATCAATATGGCAAACTTTTTTTTTAATCCATTTTTTTCCAAAACAGCTTTCGCTAGCCCCTTTTTCCACATTTTGTCGAATTTTCACCATTAGAAAAAAAACGCAGGTTCACCCTGGTTGGGTTGGATGGTCACTTAATGACCAAGGAGGATGTCCCACCATTTAAGGTGGGCTAGTAGGGTGAAGAACAACAATATCAAGTGAGGTGATCACACACACTGGAGAAACTAGTAGTAATGTTTACAAGGAAAACCCATTTTTAGCTAGACAATTTTTCCAACTTGATTCCTCTCATTTTGGGGGGCCTCCTTAACACTTGTGGAAGAATTGTCTAGCTAAAAATGGGGTTTTCTAGCAGGACTCCCAATGTGGAGTGGGATCCAAATTTAGGTTTCCAGCTTTGCCACATACTCAGCAGCCCAGGGTATATAGCACCTCCCAGGGTATATATTACTATCCCATCTTACTTAGGTTATAATGAAATTACCCTCGTGTATTCCTGTGGTGCCTTTGAGGCTTGAGCTACTACTACTACAGACCTTCTTCCCTCAAGTAGTGCAACTAGTGACGGGTTTCCCATAATTTTTTACATTTTCTAAACAAAACATTTCGGAATTTCTTGGAAGTTTTTAATTTTCTAGTAAAAATTCAATTACTTTTACAGCTTTTTTGGAGAAAATCATTAAAATCACCAAATTTCTTTTGTATGGAAAGCTGAATTGAAAAAACCCTGAGTCCAACTAACCCATCATAGATTAAAGAGAATATCACCTCCAGCCCAATCATGTGGAAATTCTCAGCTCCAAACTAAAGAAAGGGAACCTTTCTATTGCAATTGTGGGTGACCAACCAATCCAACTACATGATAAAAGAAGAAGTAAAAGTCACAACTCCAACCAAGTTCTAGAAGGTCTTCAAGAGATGATCTCAAGGAACTTGATTCTCCATGTGTGGGGTCAATGCTATATTAATAACAATACCCTCCTTAGTTTGATGTAACATGTTTTGAGCAAGAAAGTGGATATGATAGCCTAGTGGCTTAGCTCAGCTCAATCCAAAGGAACAATTCAAAGGCTTGGTAAGTAGAGTATTTTTAAATGCTAATCATACCAATGCAGAAACCAGCTCATGTTTTTGCTTTTGTTCATGGGCTCCTATGGGGGCAAAATGAAGATATGTTTTTGAAATCACATCATTTTTTTAGCAAGGAACAATTATTTGGTTCATGGACACATTTTTAATTGGGTTTATTGGAATTGAACCTAAAACCCTTGTCCTTTGACTTGCACACTTTTGCGACAAATTCTTCTTATCAAGGAAGACAACATTGATGAGTTCAAAGAACTTTACTTTGCTTGTAGGTTTCCTTGTTCTCTTGGAATCAAGTTAGGCTATTCCTTTCCATAGGTGCATGTGCAAAGATGGTCATCTTGTTTGGACAAAGGATTGGACTAGATTGCAATTGGAAAGGGGAAGAAAAAATAAGCAAAAAAGAGAAGAAACGTGGGTGGGGATAGCCATAGTTGAAACGCTACCCTAAAGTACACAGTAACAAACCACCATTAGATAGACCTATGGTTTCCATGGTACATTAAAAATCTGCCACAACTTTTTCTCTTTTTTTTCTTTCTTTCTTCAAAATTTCAAGAGTTATCCAAGCAATGAAAGGCCCTAACAATTTTACATACCGTACAATTTGAATATGGGGCCATAAAGTATGCAAGTTTTGCAAGGCCTAGTAGGTCTTATGATGAATGAATGGAAAGATGGATGGGTGAATGGATGAAGCATGTTGAAAGGCACAAGGGATAGAAACTTCATAAACAACACTAATCAAAACGCTTTCCTTATCCTAGGCTTGCAAACCTCCATCAACAACTTGTAAATAATATTTTTTTGTATTTGTAAAATGCATTAAAAAGAAAGAATTGCAAGGTAATAATGAGCTCAAAATCATTTCAGAAATTTTACTTTCATCTTTACTATTATTCATCCATTAACCCCTTTTCATTGGTAAATAATAGTGTGAGCCATTCCAAAAAACCTTTTGACCCATAACATGTAAAGCTCACTTACATATTTGTAAAGAAAAAATAAAAAGGGCTTTTGACCTAGCTCTAATAGATGAACCATCTACCAACTCATTGTTAATGTATAGTATCTTTGTTGAAGATTTTGCTCTTGAAAACTGTACAGATCATCTGCCTTAGACTGGGTCTCTTTACATACAACAAACTCAAACATTTGGTTAGGGCATCTCCACCCTACACCTGCAAACACCCCTTTTCATTAAATCTTGCAGCAGGATAGCGTGAATCCTGCTGCGCTCCTGTAGTGATGTCCATGTTTTGCAGTGGTCATTTTAACCCCTTTAAAATCTATTTTCTACTATGGATTTGGACAATGACTATTACTCGTCCAGATGTAAAGATATAAATGGTCTTTAACTGTTTGAAGGGACTTGTATGACGTTTGTGGGTGGGGACAGTGATCATCACACTCTATTCTATTTTAACATTGAGGAGTTGTTTACAGTTTTCAGGTGGACATGCTCTTATACTGGATTTAGAATAATAACTCTGTTCATCCAAGTACAGATGCAAGTTCAGAAGCAACATCCAAACTTATGGTATAATAAGTAGGTAGTCCAAAACAGTCTGCAACAAAGCAAGCAAGCAAGGAAGCAAGCAAAGAAGAGTACAATACCAAAGGAGAGCACACAAAATTGGGCCCCAAGAAAAAAGAGGAAAGAAAGAAGACAGAGCTATAAGACAGACAGACACCCATTTCCAAAAGAAAAAATACTCAACTTTTTCTCTAGTCAGCCCAACCGACTTAATGGTCCTTGGACAAAACTTCTACAGAATGGGAGAAAATCTCCCTATTTAATATTATTTAATACGAATATTTAATATTTAATATTAATATTCTGACCCCCCAAATCCAAGATATCAAGAAGAAAGGGACCCAAAATTCTAGGTTCCCCCTTCCATCCAGCTAACCCCTCACACCTCCACCCCCTCCTCCCAGTCTTTGCACATTTGTTGGGTAGTGTGGGATTCGCTGAGATAAAGGATTCTCTCCTTTTGAAACAAACAAAGGAGGGAAAGAGTTGGGAAGGGAGGTTTAGGGGGAAGTTCCCAAATTCTAGGTTTCCTCCTCCATCCAG
>Ga0209208_10001432_pt1 | contig 33600 bp, 28 predicted proteins | sample S1TSphfallax_3_FD_187694 | JGI IMG/M metagenome (GOLD analysis project Ga0209208, IMG submission 187694) | Host-associated microbial communities from peat moss isolated from Minnesota, USA - S1T2_Fd - Sphagnum fallax MG (SPAdes) (version 2) | ecosystem: Host-associated > Plants > Peat moss >...
AAATTGCCTGCCAAAAAAAAAACAACAAAAAAAAATGAAATATTATTTCAATGGAATTCAAATTGTGCACAAAACATACAGTACATACATCTCAGTTCATACCAACCAAATCAACAAAATTGAATGAAATGAAACAAGTATTGCAAATATCATAACAAAAGCACATGAACAACATATTACATAAAGGGTTAAGGTTTAGAGATTTTTGGTTGTTTGAATTATCCTTCTACATCATCATAGTGGGATTTTGCAACAGTTTAGGAATTCATTGTTGCAGCAAATGGGGAAAAGTTCAATGTAAAAAACTTATAAACATCTTGACAACCAAATCCAAATGGGTTGTAAGTCTATTCCTTAATGTGTTTTTAATAAACCCCATATTAAATAAACATCTTTTAGCTTCGACGATGTCCATAATCATGGCCATGGATAACTCAATGAACTTTAACCATTCAAATAATTGATGGGAAAATAGTTGATTGTTGGCCAAGTTGGTCCACATTTTAATGCAAGGATTACAATCCAAAATCGTAGTCATGGCAACATGGCAATGAAAAACATAGTAAGCTTGAAAAAAAATGATTATTGCACCAATAATGTTTCATCAAGCAAGGGTAGGATGAACAATTGTTTTGGACCAATTTACTTGCCAAAATAGCAATGTGTTTTTAGAATGGAAAGTTAAACCATAAACTTCTACTTAACTTTAGGTTGCACCCAAAATTGAAAATAAATTGCACTAATGGCATTCAAAATGTCTTGAGATGGGAATTGTTGTTCAAGTTATTGAATGAGGCCAACAGTTGTAGCATTGCATTATTGTTTCACAACTTCAACTTCATTCAATGGTCTAGAAACACAATTTAAACAACCATTTAGCACATCCTTTTTTGAACCATGTACACGTGAGAAAAAACTTGAAATTTCAACCCCACATAATCCACACCAAAATTAGGTTCAAAATTCCAAACCATATGTAAAGGATCATATGAATGATGCACAATAACAAGGAATGTTTGAAAAACTCCATCGACATGCCCATAGCTTGTAACTATATCAACATATAATATGTACAAATCTCCTTCATAAGCTTTTGCTACATCAACAATATCACCAAATGAATACATTCAAGCAAGGGTAGGATACAACTCAAACCCATAAAGGTTTCCACATCACAAAGAAGTTCTAAGTTTCCTTTTGTTGTTGTGTTTGATGCATGTTCATAAAAAATGTTCATGACCATGGACTTATACTCTGCCAAGATACATTTCATAAGAATCAACATTGAAATCTATTGTGTTTTCACATTGCACAAAAATTTTAGTGCCCTCTTCTCCAAAAATTTGGAAATTTTCATTCTTTCCAAATATTATTCAAATTTTGTGCTTAATAATTATAAACAAATTGGAGCATTGTCTCAATTTTTGCAACTAAGGACAATTGAAATAACATCTACACAACTAAATTGGTTCATGTGTGACAAAATGCACACCTAATAGGAAGGGCACATGCTTTTCCTCAACTACACTATAACCTTAGTTTTTGAATCCTAGAATGTCGTCACACCATCTACTCGAAAACATATAAACTTCAAAGCCAAGTTGGATTCTAAAATACCACCATACAAGAGTAAAAGTCCACAATTACCTTTGTCAAATTGTCACCATGGGAACCTTCAAAAACTTGTTACAATGTCAAAAGAATTGGGAATCATTTCCACCCTTTTACAACAAACACATGGACATAAATCCATGATTGATTATCCATGGTGGTGACTTCATCACAAGATATAAAAATAAAATGGGCTTTTTACATTGTTAGATGAATGGCCTAAATCACAAATTCATGAATAATTTCAGCCATGTTCCAAACAATTGTGTTGGTCTAATGCTTCCAAAGGTTGTTTGGCATTTTTTAGAAATCAAATAGCTCTTTATAACTTTCAAAGTCTATCGTAGGCCATCATGCTTCAACAAATGAAAGTTGTGACAAACTACATGGATTTCCTTTTATATTATACAAGGTTTCTATTTGCAACTTATTGAACCACAAAAACTCGCCCATAAAAAATAACATATTGTTATTTAGTCTTGACATGTCGACTGATGTTGTTTATGTGGTATTGACCAACAACCACCCTCAGACATGCAAATGTTGCTTACCAACAACTTGCATGTTTTTTTGCAATCCATCAAACTTAATAACCAACAAGTTTTTTTTCTTTTCAACCTCACTACAAATTCCACATCTTACATGGGTCACTCTTCCCCAAGTCATTTTCCCTTCATGACTAATAATTACTTTAGCCCACATGGAAATTTAATAGTCGAAACATCATGGAACGCCTAGTTAAATTTCGATTCCTTCTTCTAAATTTATTTGGTAAGAAAATAATGAATGAAATCAACAATTGGAATTGAATTAGTTACAATAGTGCCAAAAAAAAAAGCTCCTAAAAATCCTTCTGAAAAATGAATTGGACACTTACCTTTGTGCACAATGTCGAACACTTACAATAGTTGTTCACCCAAATGCATGTTGATGAATTATGTTGGAGGTGCGAGTCTAAACAAACCATCACCTAAAACATCACTAGAGGAACAAACATTGACATCTAAAGGATTACAAGAAAAAATAAAGTTTAATACTTGAAATTCGAAAGGGGCCTCAATGACAACATTGTCCAAAATGCACACAAACCAAAGTTAAATCAAAGTTCCCCAATGTAATAATGCAGTTAAACCCACAACTAACCTTGATAAAAAAAATATCAAAAAACCTTGTGCAAAAAAATATTATATCACTTATAAGCAACGAAATTTATATGCAATTGAAATCAATTTGAAAGCACGTGACAAAATGCACACCATAATACTTATAGTAAACACTAGAAACAAAATGCAACGAAACTTGTATATAGTTGAAAATAACTCAAAACACACATAATAGAGTGCACCACCAAAGTACTTATAATAAACATCATAAATAGAACTTATGCAACACCAAAATATTGTAACAAAACACGAAAGTTCATGTACACTAAAAACCTATGACTACATACACCAAAATGCAAGAGTGCATTTCATAATGCTTCAAAGGCATGTTCACAAATTTTATACACAATGATGATTTCAAGAGGGATGGGATTATCATACCTCAAAGTTGTTGAACAACAAATCGATTATAGTAATCTTGAAGGCAACATTGATATTTGCAACAATGGTAGCACCAAGATTTGCATCAAGCTTGAAAGCAACAACATCATTGGGATGTGTAATAAGCTTGAAAGCACCAACAAGAATCAGGATTTGAAACAAACAATTTGCAAAAAACTTGAAAATAATGAGCTTAAAGGTGATGGCAATTATTCAATAGAGCTTCTCTTCACTAATGCTTGTCCATTGGCAATTCTAAAGTTGAATGCTTGTCATTCAAGCAACCTTTTTGAAAGATTAGACCATTTGAATGAATTTGAAAGTGACAATGACAACAAATTTGAAAAAGAAATCGAAAGTGACATAGATTCACAATAAGGTAATAATGACAAGCAAAACATTTTAATGCTACATACCACAAATGCAATAAATGCAATTGCCAATGCAAATTCATGTGAATTGATTAACGTCATGATCGAATTCTAGCATCGAATGGCCAAAGGGTTTTGCAAAGGTGGCTATGATGGATTAAACTTTCATAAACAAAATGATTAATGTCACATACAAATCATCAATTGTCAGTAATTTCAACCCAATTTAACAATTTGAAATAAACCTAGGTGGTGGAATGGCCCCTTTTGGCTTGAAAAAATGTTAAATTTCACAAAATATAAAACACTAGTTAGAATTAAACACAAAAATTGATTATGAATCCCTTTTAGATGAACCCCAACAATCATTAGACAAGAGTAATGCATTCAATATCAACAAATTAAATGTGGCACAATTTGTCACATCTTTTAAATATTTGGTTGGTTGATTTTGATGACTTGAACCAAAAGGCCAAGTTCTCAGTTAACCAACCCCCCTAGTTAACCAAACTTGGCCAACTAAATAACCCCTTGTAAACCAAACTTGTTGCCTCCCTTATCATCCCCAACAAAACATGGCACTTTACCTCCTTCCCTAGCCTTTTTTTCACTTGTCCACACCTCCCATTTCTTTGCAACTTCCATATCCTTATACCTTCCCCACCATCAATGTCTATGAAGGGAATCCCATCTTGTCTTTACCATGGGAAAAAAACCATTCCCAATAAAGTTCATGTCCCCCACCAAAGGAAGCTTCCATTCCTTGAAACTCGAAGAAACTCCTTGAAACCCAACAAGCTTTCTTGTCCCCAATAATGACACACTCCCTAATGAAGAAACATTGTTTCTCCTTGGCCTCCATGTGTCCTTGACCTCAAATGTATTTTCACATTGTTCTTGGGAAGAATGGCTTCCCATGGAAGATGGTAAAACCACACAATATTGAAATGCTTGAATGGAATATAACAATCTAAAGTTAAGTCAAAATATTATATCAAATGTTTAGTGTATTTTACCATAGGTTATATGATTAAAATGGAAACAAAAATTTCGATTGAATATATCATTACAAGTGGGAATATTTTTTTAAGGTAATTTTTTGAAAGCAAAAAATGCATGAATCCATAAAGTCCTATTCAATGTGAAAAAATAAAAAATTGCAAATTTTCTTCCTTCAAAGTAATTAATAATATATTAAGGATAAAGGGCAAGAGATAGTTCTTACAAAAAAATTATTTGTCAGACATATTCATTGTGAAGGTATCAAAAACATTAAAATTTGTGCAAAATTGGATTCTTATCATGTTGTGTTTGGTCCACTTTAGTATATATGAAATTACCCCACAATGCATATCAAGATTCTCATGTGTCACGATTACATCCTTCAATGATTTTGCAGTCAAGGTTCAGTCTTGGAAGGGCTGCCCTAACCATATAACACACCACATTTCTTTTTGTTCAATGACCCACTCCCAAAAGGCTTGTAATTGTACGAAATTATCAAAAGTTTTCATTAATTCCAAATCCCTCCTTTTCACATACATTTTTAATTTGATGTTTTCAACAAAACATTACAAATCCCATAAGAGTTCAACAAAATCTTTCCAACCTCTAAAATTGTAAAAAAAATTGGTTTGCAACAATTAGATTACATCCAAAGTCATTTGATTACATCATTCAATGTCAATGCAATCCAACCTAAATCAATCCCAAGGGTATGTCAATAATTCTAACCTTGATTATTTTAGAATGCAAGCCATTATGGGGCAAATTTGAAGTCAAAGCATTATAGGGAAGTGTTCCACAAGGCATTTATACACATACCATGGTGTTGAAGTTTTAATCATTCCTCAAGATTGCCATTATTTTGTTCCATTGAAAAAAGTTGGTTCCACTTATTATTTTCCTTTTTCATGTTGTGGAATGTTTTCCCTTGAACTTTGGAAACCAAAAGAGACATGCCACTAGGGATAAACATGAAAATATTATTTAAATAACTACCCACCCATTGTAGCTTTAACCAAGCAAAACATTTATCCATTTCCTTTTGGAGCCCAATAGAAATACATTAGGTGTTCCAAGCTTGATAAACAATTGAAATCTCTTCACCAATATTCATTTTATTTTTTTTCAATTATAACAAAGGAAACACATGTATTCAAATTTGATACATTTTTTTATGCATAAAACCTCCCCAAAGAAAACTATTTCATAATTCCTTGAAGAATTCAATGCCTCCCTAAACAACTATCTTGTTCTTCAAGGAAGGGGATAATGTGAAGTGTAATAGTTCCATGTGGAAGGCCAACAAGTAAACCCAACTAATCCATGGATAATGTGAAGTGCTCCAATTCCTTGGGGAAGGTCAAGGAAAGCTTAATTAATCTTCAGATAATGCAAGGTGTAGTAATTCCCCATGGAAGGTATGGGAGGAAACCTAACTAATTTGTAAATAACGTGTGATGCAGCAATTCCTTGAGAAAGGTAAAAAAACCCAACCTTAAATAATGCAAAATGCAACATTTTTTTGAAAAATATCAAGGAAAAAACCCAACCAATCCTTGGATAATGCAAGGTGCAACAATTCCCTAGAAATGGCAAGAGAAGAAACTAACCAATCCATGGCTAAAACAACATGTACCCATTCCCTAGGGCATGCCAAGGAAAACCCATTCAAGCTCTTTAACAAAACCCCATGACAAACCTAGTCATCTCCCCAAAGCACCCAATTTGCCTACTTTGGTTTACTTCCTTGGGATGCAACCTCTAAAACCCATGACATTGTCTTAATTCTTGTTGGATTTTTCCTTTAGAGAAAAAAGTTATTTATCTTCGTCCCATCGGAAAACTTTGTAGGGTTCCCATGGGAAACCAATTGGAATAAACAACCCAAATTAAAAAACAATAAAAAGACAAATTTGGAAATCATTCACCAACCGTTGGCTATAATAAAAATCTAACACAACTGTATCTACTTAAACAATGGGTAATTTTTTACATTATACATCAATGCATTATACGTCATGGGATACTACTATAATTCCTTGCATCTGAATCCCACATTTACCATGACAAGCAAGGTCATGAGTTAAATTTTCATTTTGCTATGCTAATTGACATGAACCATGGAGGGCTTTTGGTATTTTTTGCACAATATTGATTAAATAAAAATGTATATGATTTGGTGTTTGTGTCTAAGACCAAAATTTCACTTTAAATCATTATTACTTTCAACATTGGAAGTTTGTTATGAGGCCTTTCTCCCTTTTGCAAGGCATTTGCAACTAGAACAATAGCTTGACTTTGCCATCATCTAGAGGATGGAATATAAATGTAAATGATTATGCAACACAAACTTGTAAACATTCGTCCCACTTCATATATTGGACATGACAATGTTTATTAAAGTTAAAACTTTGGTCATCACATGCATTACTCAATCATGAGTGCCTATTGCATCTTGCATGTTTGTTAATGGTGAGAACATGATTTGAATTGCAAGTTTTTGACTTGATGTCATTCCTTTTGTGTTTTCACGAAGCTTAACCATTGCAAGTGCCCGACTACTTATGATTCTCAATGTTATTCATAATATGTGAAATCTCCTTTGCAACATTTTTTCAATGGGCCAAGGCTTACAATTAACAATAATTTTCACCCCTTTGCACAATGTGCCTAAAAACCATCATTTTCACCCAAAAGCATTCTCCACAACATCTCAAAATGTGGGCATCTATACTTGAATTAACACTTTTTTTTGGCAACATTGAGTGGAACTTGAGAATGTCATCAATATTTGCAAAAACAATTGCCCTCCTTTGGCATATACCAAAACACTATCCAAGAAAGATTTTTTTTTTTCTTTTTTTTCCTTCCTTCACAATTTGTGTTGTCATCACAACATGTCAAGCTTTAGGGGGGGAGTTGTTTTCCAATAGCCATGGCCCATTGAAAACTTGCCCCCATCATTCTCTTGTGTGTTCAAAATGAAATATTCATCATCAAACATGGTTAATTGATATGGAAAAAATGTTGAAGATAAAATTACAAATTTAAAAATTACACAATGTTGCAAAAACTAAATAGTGGGTGGTTAAAAAAAATGTGGAAATTATTAGTAATAAAATAGGGGCATTATTGAATTGATTGCAAGTTGATTTGGACATAAAGGCCATCAATGAATTAGATCAACTATTGATATTTGCAAATCAATGATGGGGAATGGGTGTCTTAACATTAACGAAGAGTTAGAATTTTAAAATTTGTTTACTTATTGATTACAAACACAAATTAAATCCCAAGAAAAAAATTGTTCCTTGTTCACTCACTATCCATTTGTCAATGCATGTTGGTGGTTATTCATTCACTTTGGTAAAAGTTTTATTGATTCCATTATCAAAATCTTTATTAAGTTTTATGAATAGTTTTATTTATGTGTGCATTGTGAAAATGATTTGTGTAACTAAAGCAAATTCTTAATTTTTGTTGAAGTTAGTGTGAATGGGAATATCTTGGGTTGATGACGATTTGATCATAAACTCTTTTGCAAGGGTGACAAGGATTCTATCAACTAAGTACTAATGTAACCTAGTATGTCATTGGCCTATGCTTGAACTACTTGTTCAACTAATTTTCCTTCCAAATCCATATTTGTAATTTAATTGAATTCCCAATGACGTCAATTATTCAAAATTCATTATTTTCACACCTAAACTCTATTTTTTTTCCAAATCACCTTCATTGAATCCTATCATTAAAGGTTTCAAACAATACCAAAAAAATAGATTTTCATTTCAATCTTATTTTTAGATTCAATGAAAAAGATTTTTTTTTGTGAAAAAAATGCTCAATATTCAATAACTTCTCCAAAGTAAGTCAAAACATTATGAAACCAATTTGGTGCACCCCTAATTGGGCTTTCCAATGGTACCAAGATTGTGGTAAAAGGCACTTTGATTTGAGATATTTCAATGTGACAAACAAAACAAACAAAGAAACAACCTTCCTTCATAGATAGATTGTGAGAATTGCCCATGTTAGAAAATAGATCAAAATTTAAAGGTTTTAGTGTTAAGTGATCTCATGTGACCATTGGGCCACCACTCATATTTAATTTGTTTATTTGTGGCTTCACATTCCTAGTTGTTGTCATTTTATTGTAATAAATTAATCACAACAAATACAATTTGAAACCTTTTATAGTCTCACATTTATGTAACAATTTAACTTTTCATTTTCATGGAATTGACTTTGGTTGTTTCAAAGAAAACCAATTTAATGTGTGGATTGTATAAACGTTCCCTTAAAAAACTTTTAAAAATATTTCTAAGAGCTTTGAATACATGAAAATGTGCTTTAAAACACATTCAATACACCCTTTCACTAATTTATAGTTTGTACCTATCACTTTGAACTTTAAAGACATTATATCTATCATATTTCATAGTTTGTATATTGCTTTTGAACTTTCAAGGACATTACATCCATTATATTATGTAGTTTGTAGTTTGAACTTTGAACTTGGGCATTACGTTTATTATATTCCACAAGTTATTCCAATGCTAATTTTGTTTCTCCCAATCCACCCAAGTAAGGCTTTTGTGTTGATGTAAAAGATGGTGGACATAGGTGTAATTTGTTTACATGAGAACAAAGACTTTTCAAAACTTCAATTGTAACAACTTGATATTTATAAAAAAAAATTTAATGTGAATTTTGAGATGGTGATCTTGATGGACTCAATTGGAAACCACATGAACAAGTTTTCAATTACTTTTGACTAAACATGGGAAACACATTCCCACCAACATTAATATATTTAATTACTTAAGTGGTATTGCTTATCAAGATTTATGCATTAAGGTTGACGTGTGATAACAAATGCCCTATTTTTTATGAACTTCAAACTCTTCCACATGTCATAGTGGTTGGGTTTAAAAGAAGTGTGCATGTTGGTCTCCTAGGAAAGAAAATTGATTCAACAACGTAATATTTAACTAAATGATGAACAATGAGACCCTTTTTTGACATGTATTTTGTGGAACTTACTTTTGTCACAAATGAAATCTTAATGACGTGCATGTGATTTAACAAGCTTAGCAAGTGTCAAATCTTGAACTCCTTGTTCCTAAAGTAGTTGAACAAAATGCAACTCAATTCACTTCAAATTAAATTATTGCAATCAATTTGGTTTTATTTAGTTTTCCTTTCATGGACAACCCTCTCCCCATTTGTTTGAGTTTGAGATTGTGGTAGAAGGGAGGAAAATGTCTATTTTGAAATGTTGTGAGAATTGCATAGTTAAAAGATTTAAAGTTTGAATGCAAATGTGACCTTGTGTGTGAATGATTGTGGGGATGAGAGAAGGAAAAAAGTAATGTTAGTACAAAAAAAATTTAAATATTATAAACATATATGTATTTTAGTTGAATCAATTTGTGTTTTAAATATTCGATTATATTTGTTTGGTTGACCTTGAAGTTATGTCAATTTCAACTTGTAACCCTAAACCTTGACTCCAACCAATGCCTAACACGTTTTGGAGGAAGCCAACGAGAATATTTTATGAAAGTTTTGGTAGGATGAATTTTTAAAAAAAAAACCTACCTAAAGGTTCTATTGAAACTAAATAATAATAATATCCAAAATTACATTCTCACTTAAAAAGAGGATACCCACACAACATCAGGTAATTCAAATGTGTTGCTCTGACACAAAATCTGTGTCAATTACCACGTCTTTTGAACTTGGTTTCCATTAAAACAAAAACAACATCAAATAAGTTTTTCTAGCACAATTTTTTGGTTTGTTGTTTGCATTACAAACAAAAGAAACGGTCATGGAAGACCAAAAAACAACACAAAAATTATGAATACTTGAAATGGGTGCAGTATCTATGACTTGTAGAGGAATAAAAGTTAAAGAGAAATTCAATATTGTTATGGCCTTCATTTTGAGAAGGTTTTTTAATCTGCTCTGTTTTAGAAGGGTAGGAGACAATTATTTTAATTGCCCCATCAGAGTTATTGGTAAAGCCACCCCTCTCTTTGGGCCTGCTTTCACACCCCCCCTCCCCCCTTTATCCTCTCTTTCCGTGGTATCTGCAAAGTAAGGAAGGAATGTTTTTTAAAAAATCAGTAGGAAAGGCTGAAATTCAGCATTTAATGCACAAAGTTCGAGAGTAAACTATAGTAGTAGTTGTACAAGTAGGAGCAGTGAAAAGATTATGTATAAGCAGTGGAGGCGCTCAGGGAAAAAGGAAAAGACAGGATGATGATGACAACTCTCACTTTGCCACCAAAACCAAACTTGGTCGGAAAAACTAATAGTTTGGGTCTCAGTTATTTCGTTTTGTAAAATTTTCATTCATTCTCAGTTACGTGTTTGATGCCCTATTATTATGCCGAAACTGGCTCATTGCGAGGCTTTATGGATAACTCAATTGTGTAAAAAAACAGAATTTATTTAGGAAAATTTTAAATTCACACCTTTTTTTTTTTGTTAAATTCACACCCTTTCTTCGCATCGTGGTCAAGAAACGCGGCAGACCTGCAGGCTCTAAGAACAAGACAAGCACGACCAGGGTGTGAATTTAACCAAAAAAGGTGTGGAATTAAAAAATTTCCTTTATTTAAATAGTTTTTTTTATCTATGAGGTTTTATGTGCCCATTGTGTTAAAAATTAGAAGAATTAATTACATAGTGAATAATGGCAAGAACAAATAATTCACATTCGTGTGTTAAAAAGTACACCACACCCAATTAATTATCTTCAAAGTTGTCTTAAATGGCAGAAAAAAGGGTGGCAGAATCAGCAGTGGTGGCCGGTTCTGTCAATTCCTACCTACCTATCAACCTACCTACCTACCTACCTACCTATGCTACTTTTTATCATGCACAAAAAGGTAATTATTCCACACACACCCAAAAAAAAAAAACTGTCAGAAATTAATTAATTCATCTGATAATTGCCTGGGTATGAACCTGGTATTGAAATTGGTATAAGTCAGGTATTTATATACCTGGTATTGGTATAACGCTAGTATTACCTCAGGTCATGTATTGGTGGTGTCTGGTAGGATCCTTGATACCAGTGTTGATACCCGGTTCAAGCCCATATCATGATCCACATACACACACACATATGGTTTTAATATATCCTGCCATATCTCTAGTTTTGGGATCCGCCTCATTTTCTAATACCCTATGGTTCTGGTTTTGGGATGGATGGAGTTCCTCACATTCATAGGTTGTTGGTTCTAATTTTGACAACCTTTTTCATTCATTTGGGTCAGATATATTAACCATATGGATTTTGTGTAGAGTAAGTAACTCTTATTGGATTTATCTCCTTTTTAATTCATAGGGTTTTATCCTGAATTAGGGTCAATAGACAAGGTAACCTTTTATTTATTTATATACTCATGAAAATTCACCGAAAAGAGAAACAAAAAGCTAAGTATATGATTTTCAATTTTTCTATTGCCAATTTTTTTTATTTTAAAAAATTTGTAAATAAAAATCACAAGATTTGTATAATTTGGTTCCAGCAAGTAGCCAAAAGTAGAGAACCTTGGGTGTTCAATATTCTTTACTCTCAAATGTCATTTATAGCCAAATTTCAAATTTTGGCTGAATCTTTCTATGGATGATCACCACCACTTTGGTTACATCACAAAATTGAGCGAAAATTGAAGAAAAAAAAAACATCGATACAAGAATTTAATTTGATGGTGGTATAAACATGGCTTTTAAATTATTTCATTGTCTACAACAAAAGCTCTTGAAAACGAGAGGGGTAGGTGTGTCACACTATAACCTTGCCATTTACATTGAAAAGCATCTTAAGGCAAAAGAAGAATTAGGGAAGCTCAAATATTTCACCATGCAAAAAATATAATCTTCAAAAAATCCTCTAAAAGAAAACAAAATCCTTCAAGATATTATTATAACTCTATTATAACTAATCTCAAGTTTCAATAGAAGCCAAAACATCATCTTTCAAAAATCCTCATATAAAAATAGACCTATTATTTATTATCTAAGGGGGGGGGAGCCAAAATCCCTTAAGCTACTATTATACTCTATAATGAATCTAAACACAATATATATCCTTGCCTTGCCTTGCCTTGGCATGGTAGGCCAACAAAACAAGAAGTTGAAGTGAGAGAAGAAGCCATGGACCTGAAACATGCCACAATTTTGCAAGATCTATCATTTGGTTTTACATCCATTAATTCATTATTCTTGCTCAGCCCATGTAAGCTTTTTAGTAAAAAGTAATGCTTTGGCAGCAAGCCATTACAACTTGTGAACTCATGCCAGTTTCTACAAGGTAGGTATATATATATATATATATATATACCAGCCTTTTTTTTTTTCTGGCTAAATAAATACATATAGCCAAAAAGATATGTTAAAAAAAAATTAAAAGTGCTAAAAGCATATGCATTTCAAGTTTTTTTTCTTTCTCAATAGCCAGAATTAGATAAAAGCTTTAGAAAAATTGCCAGATTTCTATACATGGTTCAAGTAGGTAGCCAAAATTATAAAAAGACATTTTAAATTTTTTTACTTTCATATTTAGCTTCTAGTAGCCAAATTTGGCTATTGTGTGGATCATCACCACTTTGGCTACAACACAAAATTGACAAAAATAAAAATAAAAATAAAAATATAGAAATAAAAATAAAAACATTTAATAAATGATAAATAAATAAATAAATATCCACTGATTATTACTGGGGTGTGGTTAATGCCAATTAGTTATTATACTGAAAAGTGGAATTAAAACTGCACAATATGATGAGTGACAACTTGTACAACTTGTAAGCAAATGATGTTCTAGCCTGCAATTTCTGAGTGGGTCAAAACAAGTGTTGATGAGTGACTCGAGTCGAGTGAGCAAGTTCGTTACAAAACAAATTCCTCTTTTGATGAAAACAAATAAAATCGCTTGTCAAATTTCTTCTTCTTTCCTCTCATCAATGGAATTGAGTCCAAATTTTTTTTAATAATAATAATAATAAAAAGGAAAAAGAAAAAGAAAAAAAACACCCACCCACCCTTCAGTCCTTTCATTGCTTCTGAAGTAATGTATACTTTTTTTAAGTACCACAATTATTATTATTTTAATAATAGACTTATAAAATTTATTTTAATTATAATTAATTTTTGGGGTTGATTTTGTGGTATAGCCAAAATGGCGATCATCCATAAGAAGTTTTATCTAAATTTGGCTGCCAACTATATATATATATATATATGAAAGTAAAAACATTCAAGTATTCATCTATATTTTTGGCTACCTACTATTAACCAAAAATGTAAATCTAGTTTCATTTTCACATTTTTCATTTTATTTTTAAATTATTTTTTTGGGGGGGCAATATTTTCTTTGAGTATCATTTCTTTTGGTTACATAAGGTTCTTCTTTTTTTTTTGGGTCAAATTCCTCGAGTAGGTCACCTATTGAAAATCCTCAACATCAATCAACATTAAATGGCAACAGCCCTAGGTGAGCTATAACATTTTTGCAAAAGTGTTGTTGCAAGTGGGAACATAGAAAGTGCCTAGGGCTAAACGTGATTAGTTTAATTCCTTTTATTTCAGAAAAATGGCCCAAAAAAATCACTAAAAATCACAAAAATTTCATGTTAAATCACAATCTTTTGTGTTTTTTCATCATTTTCTGATTTTTTTGCCAAGTTGTGAAAATTTCCCCCCAAAAATAACATTGTCCAAGACATGTTAAATTCTTTAAATGATATGAAATTGCACAACCTATGTTCAATTGACCCTATTATTTCATTATTAGGTTCATGCAATTCAATGGCATTTCATTACTTCCCTAGTAAAAATAAAAATCTAACCCAAATATTTATTATTTTAATATAGATTCCATATTAATATGTATGGCAACTCTTGCACATTCAATAAAAGCAACACAATAAATATGTCATAAAAATCAAAGAGGTTCAAAGGTTAGAATTTAGAATTATCTTTCATGCCATCTTGTTTTGTTATATTTTATGCATATAGTTAATTGTTGATATATGTTTAGATCATGTTTTAAGATGCTATGTTTAAATTTAAAATCCCAAGGTATATTTCAATGTTAACTTATAATAATGTCTATGTAACATATATTTAGCAAAATAGCCATTTGACTTAATTGATACACATCAATAAATGTATGGTATGATGTAAACAATCTATCCCAAACATGAAGTACATATAGTATCAAAAGTAGCAACAAGGTGAATGCAAGTTATAGTGGCTCGTTTTAGGCAAATGTAAAACCCCCAAAAGTCCCTAACATGCTTTTACATTTTATCCATATGGATATGGTTTTTAATATAATTTTTCATTAGTGTAATCTTTGACCACTACAATTTCACTCACTTATGAAACCTCTTAAAAACTAAGTGAAAACCCATATTAAAAATGTTGTTGTTGTTTGGTATGGTGACATCACTTTGGAAATCCGAAAAGAAAACCCCATAAAATCCATAAGAATAAAAGCATATTTAGATATTTCAATTATATACCCATTGGGCATAGAAATTTTGACAAACACAATAAATTCATTTGAAAAAGACTTTTGAAAATAAGGTCCAATTTTGACCCTTCAAAAGTTCATAATTACTATTTGGTCAAGGTTTCACAAAAAAAGATTTCATGTTTAATTTTATCGTTTCATTCTTCAACCCAATTTTAATCCTTCTAAACAATTTGGAGTGAAATTCAATGGAATTGTTGAATTTCTTAACAATCCAACCAATTGACCAATCCATTTTTTTATTTCAAAAATTCACTATTGATAATTAATGTGCATTATTTTCAAAAAATAATTGTGCAAATGTTTTCATAATCAAGTTGTTAGTTTAAAATGAATCATCATTTAATGTATTTAAGATTAAATTATTCGCCATAAGCATTTAAACACACAACATTGTGTAAAAATTACCATAGTCACCAAAAGTGAATCACTATAACTTGCATTCACCCAACATGTAAAATTTCATTCATTTTGAATTATTATAAAAATCACATATGGTTGATTTGGGCTTATATATATAATATATAAACATTAGAAGAAAATAATTCATTTGCAATCAATTTTTGTAATTAAGAAATTTCATTTGCAACTACTTTTCCATTACAAACGACATTTTTTAGTTGCAAAATTCGATTATAATTATTTTTTTCTTTTAGTGGAATATAAAATTGATTTATAGTTGTGTTTTTATGTAAATGTACACCAATAATTTGTTTAATTTGTTTAAACCACCATGTTTGACAATAGTTTACCATTTTTTATTTAGTAAAAAATTCACTCAATTTTTGTAAAATTATTCAAAAGACATTTAGCCCAACTACATCTTCAATGGTAACACATTTATAACATGAGAGGATCATAAGTACTCATCAATATTATCACAACATAATGTACTATCAAATATTTATGTATCATTTAATTTGAGCTTCACAACTTTAAGAAAAATTGAAAGCTTTGATGAAAATTATTGATTATGATTACCTATCTCTTTGTATGTGCAAAATATAATGAACCAATTTTCATTTAAACTATAATTTCTTATTCCTTTTGTTAAATTATAATGTTGTTACAAACTTTTGCAATTTAAAATTGACAATTGACAATTGAATTAATCATATGTGCACCAATGTCACAATATAATGGGTTTAGGATGTTATCTATATTTAATTACACATTTCCATCCCAACATCTTTAAATATCTAGAAAGCCACATTGAAAATGTGTTGCAATTATCCAATTGCTATTTTTTTGCTCGATATTGTATCATGCAAACACCCACATAAGTTATTGCATGGTACATACTACATGGCCCCTATTTTCTAATTAGAATAATTTATATTTTGTGACAATCCCTTTTGCTAGACCAAGTATTACATAATTGTGATCACTTATACACGGGCTTCAGTAAACAACATTGGGGCATTTATAAATTAAAAACATATCCCAAAAATTAGTGTTTTACTTTTGCAACAACCTAAAGCTTCTAATTTTTTTGCAAGTGATAATGCATGTAGACTTCTTATATAGACAATCCTTCTTTTTTTTTTCCCATAATTCTAAACATTGAATTTTTTCAAGGTCATAGGGGTCAAAGTCATAACAACAAGGCTATAACACTAAAAGTGATCGTCTAACACGAGTGAATGTAGAATTGATTACCACTAATGATTATCATATAAGGTGAAAATATGAGTTTCATAATAAAATAAAAGGATTGCCATATGGATCTTTCACATGGGAAACTTTGAAGTGATTAATTCCAAATTTGATAAATGTTCATTTATATATTTAAGGCTTAAACATTGATGATTCATATTCTAAAATTGTATTTATGTTCAACCAATAATTAAAAAAATTAACCCTCATGCATCTTACCTTTTCCAAGATACAAGGCTATCTAGTTGTCCAAATGCAAGAACTTGAATGCTTGGCTTTATGGCCATCTTTTATTTGTTAACCAAGATTTTCTAGATTGCAATTAAAGTTCAAGTTATAAGAGGAAGCAACAAGAACTAGTTGAAAAACATCAAAATTTTATATGTTGAGGCTAGATTAAGAATTGGAAAAAGAAAGATGTGGCCACCATGAGGTTGCATCAAATAGATGCTTAATTCTTAGTTTATGATATTATTTTTTCTAATGTAAAACAATATTATATCAGTTTCATCCATTTCCTTGTGTTGTGATTATTAAATTCTTTGGCCCATTTGAAGTTTTAGAGTTTTATTGATAACTACACATTTATTGATGTTTGTGTAAATAACCAAAGGGGTTGCATATTTACAAAGCACAATAAATTGAAAATATGTTCATTTTCCTCCCTTTGAACTTCAATGAATTAGGCAACCATGGTGTTATTCTTGTGCTCATGTAATGGAAAATTGATTGGATGAAAAAAGTTACATCATAATGATGGTTATTTGGGTAAAAGCACACTACTAGTGGTGGGCACTTTAGTTATGAAAACATAGTTTCTTTTTTAGTACATTTTGTATTATTTTGAGGTTTTTAAAAAAAATTCATCTAACATTTTGATAAACATGTAAAATGGATTTTGATACAAATGCTTCCAACATAATTCTTTTTATTTTTCAAACGAAAATAAATTTTCAACGAACTTCTTTTTTTCAACATAATGTTATTTGTTTGAATGAAAAACTTCATGATCCAAATGTTTTTTGTGAAATCACATGAGTGGAACTATTCATATTGAATTGAAATGGTATAATCAACTCATATTCAATATATATGACTAAATATTTTATCAAGTGTTGTGATCATTTGAATCATTTAAAAAATATATTTGGATTTTACAATATATTGGTACATGTCTTAATTTTTCACAAGTGTATTATTTAATAATTAATATCAATAAAAAATGTAATTTCTTTTGACAATTGCATTATTTGATAGTTGAACTACTTTATTTGAGTATAATTTATGAAAGCATTTTTAAACATTGGGTTGGTGAAAGCTGAAAGTTGCACAATTTTAAAATATATAGTTTTGACAACATTTTTAGGCCATTATAGTATGCTTTAACCCGTTTTGGAAACAAAACATATTAATTATAGGTGTCAATAATGACTTTTGAAAGTGATATGCATGGTGGTGGTGTTTGTGGTGCAACACAATAGGGAGTGGATGGTGAAATTAATCTTTTTGTGGCTTGTAGAAAATATGGAAGGGCGTGTAATAATGTCAAAAGGAATTAATGATGGACCTTGGTGGATGGTGTATTCATTGTTAAATGGATGTGATTACACTTATGTTGATGTCAATTGAACTTGAAAAATAAGAAGGTTTGAATTGGTGTCATGGTTTGGAACATTTTGTTTTTTTTTCCTTTGGAGCTAAGATGATGTTTCCTATGTTACATAAACTTGAATTTTCAAAAGTTTGGAAGATTTTATGTGTACTAGCATAACTTTGTACTAGGAGTTTTCAAAAGCTATGAAATAAACTCATATAAAATCTAAGATCAAATATGGCTAAATGGAATTTGTTGGGGTATCCATGTCAAGTTCATGAGCATGTCATATGTTTTGTTGAAAGGGTCCATAACTTTGATTTGTGATGCTATGGAAGCCATGGTGATTGAGTTTGCAATGAAAGCCTTATACAACAAGTGGCAACTTAGAGTAAAGAATCATTATGATGCATTAACATAGAACAATGTTGATTTGATGACATGAGTAGAGTGGTTTGTGAATGATATGACTTGGAATACAAATTTTTTAATTTAGGATTTTTATAAGGTCATGACAAGTTGAGGACAACCAAAGGTCTTTATAATATTTACAAATGTTTTTAATACATTTTTCTATGTTGTATGTTCATCTAACAAGTGCATTTCAAATTCAACTTAAGTGATGTATTGATAAAATAAAGCATGTTTGCAATAATATTGAATGCTTGAATTGTGTATTTTCATCTAAACATAAGTCATTTGGGTGAAAAAGGAAATTTTCTGTAACACAACCATGTTAGTTAGAATGAAATCATTTCTTTAATAAAAAGATAATATGAATAAATGGTTGTGATGTTTTGTTGCACATGTAATAAGTATGACCTTTTTAATTGTAATGGAACACAAATTGAGAGAAGGTATAATATTCATACACACATACATGTATATGAAACGTAATTGAAATATAAGTTGAATTTTGTGTGGAAGATTGAATGTAGGAAATGATGGTGTGTGTTAATTGTATTGTTTTTGTAGATTAATTACTTGCAAAAGTATAATTTTCTTTGGGTTCTTGTTCTTCCATTTAACTTAAACACCATGTGTTTAATTAACCAAAATAGACATTATAACTAATTATTGCCTAAGTTACATCATGGCAAAACCTTTTAAACACCTCACCTTTTCAAGGTATGGACAAACAACCAATGATTTTAGGCTCACCATGGTTGCTTGGAAAATATGGGCATTATCTCACCCAATTGCATTATAACTATGCATTGCTTATTCTATTACAACTATTCATATCAAACCAATTCTTTTTGTTCTACCGCATACCAATTATGCATCACATTATTATGCATTATTTACATACTTACATTATAAACACATGCCACCAAAAACATTGTGGGACAAAACTTGGATTGTACAATCATTTGTACAAACCAAAATGAATATCTACATTTTTTTAATCTCCAAAAGTGAACCCCTTGAAAATCCTCAACTTGAGCCTATTCATATTGTTGCTACAACAACTACAACCTCTAGAACAATATTTAGCTACATGTAACTATTTTCCCAATGTCAACTTGCCAAATGTTCATTTCTAATTTATTTTTATTGTTGTGAAGTAATTTGTAATCATTTAGTTTGTCACTTATCAACATTGTTGGCTTGCCATCCTATTGATTTGTTATTATTTTATCTCTATTTACATGTAGGTAATTTTATTACCTTACAAGTGTGAGAGTGCATGTAATAATGTATGTAGATTGGTCCAACAAATTTGTCACAATTTCAATCTATATATGCAGTTAGTGTAATTTGTTTTGTTTTGTTTTGTTTTGTTTGTCATATTCAAATTTCCCAAAACCATGGTGCCTCTTGTTGTGCTTTTGATATTGTTGGGAAACCTTTGACAAGTAGGGGTGCACTAAGTTGGTTTCATAATGTGTCGACATACAATGGAGAAGTCATTGAATAATGAACAAATTTTTAATTAAAAAATCATTTAAATCAAAAAATAATTATAGGAAAAATTTGGTGCACTCTTGATATTGTTGACAACCTTCAATGAGTAGGATTCATTGAAAGTGATTTGGAAATTTTTAGGCTTAAGATGTGGGAGATATTGAATTTTGAGTAGTTTGTCATGGGAAATCCAATTGAAGTGAAAAAAATGATTTTGGAAGGAAAAGGGTAATGAGTTCACACTTGGGCTAGTGACACATGTTACATTGATCATTGTTGAAATTGAGAGCATTAATACTAAAAGGACTTTTCCATGATATTTGAAAGAATGCAATATAGGTAAAATGAAAAAGATGAAATCTTTAAATTTTGACGCCAAATGATCATGTTATTCCAATTTTTGCAAGGAACCTATAAATCAAAGGTCACAAAAGTTGTTTATTGGAAGTAGAAAACATAATGTAAAAGGCTCCCATTTGGATGAATAGACACATAATTGTTTTAAGGACATACACCTATGGGTACTTAATATATGTAAGGATACATAATAATTTCCGAGAATTATACCCAATGCTATTAAAAATCAATTATGCATGTATACTTATTTTGAACTTATTTTTATTTAAAAATAATTGCAATAACACTTGAATACACGATCAATTGTGTTGCAACTTCATTCAAATACAAAGGCATTACAATCTTTGAATACAACTTGCAAAATCATAAGTTGTAGTCTCAAGATATGTCTTTGGGCAATTTATCACACTAAGACATGGAGAACATGGGATCCTTTTGCAATGTAAGGGAATGTTATTTGGTGCGCACATGAGTGTGAACACCTCAGAGAATGTAAAATATGGATGAAAATGAATGAAATAATGATGAATTAAATTTGTGGATGAAAAGGAAACCTTAGATGACAATTAGATGATTGAAAATAATAAATCAAAGGAAATTGTGGTTGAAAGATGTGCAAATAATGGATGGAAGTTAGAGCAATGAAAAATGAAAATGAAATATGGATGAATTGGAAACAAATGAATGGGAAACCAAAGACAAATTGGTTGAATGAATGCAAGTGGTAGATAAGTAAAAATTATGAATGAAAGAAGTTGAAATGATTGATGAAATTATATGAATGGAAAACTTGTTAAGAGAAGTTACTATTTGTATTCTTTAAATTTATTTAAAGTCATTATGAAAAAATATGGTGATTCACAATTGGCCTTGTAACTAGGTTTTTGAGTTGCAACTTGCAATGACCATTTGCAACTCATTGCAATTCAACATATTTCTATGAGCATGAGTGTTATCAGACAAGTCGCATGAGTTGCAACAAATGTAATTAATATTCATTGTATGTGAAACCATATACCTACGCAATTCATGCAACTAAGTTACAATTATATACAAACAACTATTATGCAATTCTAATGCAACTAGTTTGCAACTACAATGAAATGTCATGTTGATGTTACTTTTTGTCAATCCATCAACATTTGACATGTGGCATTATAAGGATTTTGGGGGAAAATTATTATTTCTTGAAATATTGATCTCTATTAGATCTGTTATGATTGTTTTGTTTATATGGTCTTAAATGATGACACATGGCACGATAAAAATTGCCACATGGCATATTAATTGAATTTTGAAATAAAATTTAAGTAGCTAGGTAAATTGATACATAGGCATAGGTAGGTAGAATGTACCTACATACCTAGGTTACCTACCTACCTAGTTGATGGCTTCAAGTTGTTTATGTAATTATGTAGTAAGGTAATTCTATTGTTCTATATCCTATATATAATTTCACTTGTTTGTCCGTCCGTTTGTCGAGGTCCTGAAAATTGTCCCCTCGAACTCGAGGTCCCAAAAACTATTTAGGACTTCGAGTTCTTACGTCCGTTTCCGCGCAACAACTGCCGAAAACGGATGTCGTCAATGCTACAATCTCCAAGCTCCCTCTGCTTTCCTTTTGTATTTGCAGCTTTCCAATCACCTCGCAAATTTGATGACCGCTTCTCAGAGGAGTGACAACAGGGGATAATTGACAATCAAGTAGACAAAAGAACCTTGGAGGTGGGTCTCAAACAACAACCAGAAAAAACAAAAAACTTGTAGAACACACCTTCCTTCTTGGTGTAGATTGCATGATACTAGCTTCTATCAATTTGTGGGAACTACGACCAACAACCTGAATTCGATGTCCAGTTGCCAAGCTGTCCACATCACTGAATGAACGTTGATTTTCTTGCTCCATCTGTTGCCGGTATTCCTGCATCCGATCTACAAGTGCTGCTTGCTCATAGTAAGCTCTTTCCCTTGATTGTTGAGCATAGGTTAACACCTGTTTTGTAACATCACACAAAGCATTTGCAGTATTCACATTAAACACTACAATCCAGAAATCAGCAGTGTAATCAACATGAAGAGTTACAATTTTTGTTCATAAATATTTAACAATTATCAAACTATTTTGCCAAAAAATTCATAAAACAAAAATATATCAACATAAATGAACATATAAGGAAAAATGTCCTAAACCATTAATGAGGTGCACAAAAATAATGTCAACTTACATAATGTACATTGTAATGGAAGTAAATAAATCAAGCTTCACAACACGTGAATGTGTAGGCATCTTGGAATCTCCAACATAACATGGTTAATTACTGCTCCAAGTGTATGAATAATTGGTATATTGTTATACTAGTGGGTGCCCGTGGCCGAAGGCCACTGTGAAGTCCCCCGTGGGTGCATGTAACCTTCGGCCACTGTTTTTTATTTTTTCTTAGTTTTTACTCTTTATTTTTTACTACCCCGCCCTGCCTCGCCCCTACCTTGCCCTGCCCTTACCCTGCCCTGCCCCTACCCCTCCCCTGCCCTTGCCCCTACCCTGCCCTGTTTCGAATTTTCCTTTTGGTGCCAGGGACAGGAGGAGGAAGTTACACAGGGAACTTTTTTTCCTTTTGCTGCTAGGGACAGGAGGAGGAAGTTACACAGGGAATGGGTACTTAAAGCAAGACCGTACGTACACTTGGTGGGAAGCATTTAAGCACATGCAAAAGCTGCTTAGTAGAAAGTAACTTAGGTAAAAGAAGGTAACTTCAGGTAGACAGTAAATAAAAGAAGGTAATAACAGACGGACAGACACTGTTGCCATTATATATAAGATTTGTATTTTAAAAATTGTACTTTAAATTTGTGTAATATACCAATTAAAATTACTGAAAAACTGAAAAAACTGAAAAACTAAAATTTTGAAAATTGGAAATTAAAAATCTGAAGTCTGAAATTTGAAAATATGTAGTCTGAAATCTGAAAATCTATAGTCTGAAATCTGAAATTTGATAGTATGAAATTTGAGATTTAAACTATAAAGTCTAAAAAACAAAACTTGAAATTTGAAAATCAAAATTTGAAATCCAAAAATCTGAAATATGACAAAAAAAAAATTCAAATTGACATAATTGAACTTGACATAGTTAAATTTGAAAATTGGATGTGTAAATTGAAAACAAAGAGTTTGAATTTGAAAATTTGTTCTCTGTACCAAAAATGTTTGAACTTGAAATTTCGAAACCTGAACTGTTCAATATTAAGATACTGAAAAACTGTTCAATATTAAGATACTGAAAAACTGAAAAAACTGAAGAATAAAAAACTAAAAAACTGAAAAAACTGAAATTCTGAAAATTGGAAATTAAAAATCTGAAGTCTAAAATTTGAAAATATGTAGTCTGAAATTTGAAAATCTATAGTCTGAAATCTGAAATTTGATAGTATGAAATTTGATATTTAAACTATAAAGTCTAAAAAACAAAACTTGAAATTTGAAAATCAAAATTTGAAATCCAAAAATCTGAAATATGACAAAAAAAAAATCAAATTGACACAAGCAACCTGTATTGTTCAATTATGACCAGTTTTTGGTTATGAACTTTGACCAAACTTTTCAAATTCATCATATGGAAAATCAACAACATACAAGAAGATTTTGGCATTGTAAACTGGATGCACATTGTGAAGCACCCCTTGGTAATTTACTTGTGTTCAATATGGAGTATGGCACTCAGTAGATCTAGAAATAGCCATAATTTTTCATACCACATAACAAACAAAATAAAAATTCATTTGATATTATTTTTTGCATGGATTCCCGTTTGAATTTTCTTTTTATCAAACCATGTTTTAACAACTAATGGTGTATCAAGTAATGCAAATTTAAATAAAATATTAAAATATGAGTTAGGTTATCATGAATTTACATGCATTAAATAATGTTTTTGCAATGATTAAATAATTTGGACCTCCAACATGTTTTGTAACATTCATTATAGGTGTAAATAATTGTTTATACTAATGAAAACATTCGCATATTTGTATATTAAACATTTTCAACAAAATTTGAAAACATGTGTTTGGTATTATAAACATAGAATGAATTATTTCCGTAAATTATTTTAAAATATTGATACTTTATTTGGGAAAAAATCAAGATTATTTTTAAATCACAAAATTCCAACTTGAAGGTTTAGCACATAATCATGAGCTGATATGGGTAAAAGATGTGTTTCAATTTGGAATTTTTATGAATGAAGGAAAATTTTTGTTGATAAATATTTAACAATTATCAAACTATTTTGCCAAAAAATTCATAAAACAAAAATATATCAACATAAATGAACATATAAGGAAAAAAGTCCTAAACCATTAATGAGGTGCACAAAAATAATGTCAGCTTACATAATGTACATTGTAATGGAAGTAAATAAATAATTTCATCTATTTGTAATTATATAAAAAATTCATCAATTGTGACATCTAAATATATACCCAAATTTGAATTGGTATATTACACAAATTTAAAGTACAATTTTTAAAATACAAATATATACAAAATCTCTCTCGTTTTCTCTGCAGTTCTCTTGGAACCCTAAATCTCTCTCTCTCTGCGTACGTGTCCTTGGAGCTAGAATGTTTCTAGAGTTCACACATGTTCAGAAGGTTCCCTGACAAATAGATAACAGGTGGGGGGGATCGACGGGGTGCATTATGCACCGGGTTCACACTAGTCTTATATATTAAAGCAATAGTGTTTGTTTGTTTGTGTGGGCAGTGCCTGAAAGATTCTTCCAATCACTGCCCGTTCCCCAGAAATAACTCATTTGAACACACTGAACAAGGCGTTCTTAACTGTTTCAGTTTTTGGCGTTCCCCAAAAATAACTCATTTGAACACACTGAACATGGCGTTCTTAACTGTCTCAGTTTTTGGCGTTCCCCAGAAATAACTCATTTGAACACATTGAACAGGGCGTTCTTAACTGTCTCAGTTTTTGGCCACCTGGAGTTTGCTTGCACTGGGGGGGTTCACCAAAACCTAGACATGGAATTTTTAAGGACATGATTTTCAGGACGTGAGATTTTAGTTTTGGGACGTACACGGTGTGGGTTTCCAAGACCCAAACCTGGAAATTTTTTGGACATGATTTTCAGGACGTGGGATCCTCAGTTTTTGGAGACCTGGAGTTTGCACTCCGGGTTTCCAAGACCCAAAAAGACCTGGGAAATTTTAAGATATGGTTTTCAGGACTTGGGATCTCAACTTTGGGGCCTGGATTTTCACACTCGCGGTTTCGAAGACCGAAACCTAAAAACTTTTAGGACGTGATTTTCAGGATGTGGGATTTCAATTTTGGGACCTGGATTTCACACAGGGGCCTTCACATGATCCAAGACCTGGAATTTTTTTGGCACATGATTTTCAGGACATGGATGGGGAACCAGGCGACTTCACAATGTCCGAAGGTCACGGGCACCCACTAGTATATATATATCACAATTATTATTATTAGTTATATCTCATTCCCTCATTTCATGGATATGAAACAACACATGTCAACCTTTTTCTCACATACCTTTTTAAAACTTCCCTTTCAATTAGATTCATCTATTTCTCATAACTAGTAACTATTTCAGTCCTTTCCCCCACCCGCCTACATGGATATGAAACAAATGTAGAAACATTTAAACAAATTTTAAATTGTTTCATTTAATCTCATGCAATTGTTGTAGATTGAAGCAACCAAAAGGCACTAAATAAATAGAGGACACAAAGGGCATGGACCTAGGTTGGATAATACAATGTTAAAATATGTTATATATATTTCAATTTGAATATATATTTTTTAATAACTGATTCCATATACATATATATAATTTTGTGAAAGAATCATTTTGAGAAATCATAAATCATATGTATTAATAATATTTGGATATTTAAAAACATTTATGAATCAGATTTATTATATAATTTTTGAATTGATACTATAAATTTGGATTGATTAAAAAAAAATCCTTGACCATGGGGTTTCAATATTTAATGGAACATGTGAAATAAAAGGGTATTTTAAAACATGTCATGAAACAAAAAATATTTATTACTATAAATGAAAATATTCTTATTATATTTAAAATATATTTTCATGTTCATTATTCAAACACCCTATTTTCATTCAAGTAAATTAAAAGTGTTTTAAAAAAAAGGTTGCACCTTCTTTTTGCATGTCATTTGGAAAAAAATGGAAAAAAATTCCCCTATAAAGCTTGAATGGAAGATGGATGAATGAATGATGAAAGATAGATGAATGAAAAACCATGAACAATAGATGGATGAATGAAACAAATATATGAATGAGAATTATGTTTGGATGAAAAAGTGAACTTATGAAATGAAAATTAGTAAAAACACATAGATGAAAATACGTGAATGATCGATCAAAGGTTGATGAATGAAAGATTTGGATAAACAACAACAAATAAGTCATGATGAACAATTAACTAATTTATTTCAAATGGAATTCATTGTCCTATTTCAAGGTGGTTATTATGGGTAAGATTTTGCATCTAGCCTATTTGCATTCACTGAATGGAATTATATCTTGTAATTCTTCTAAGGGCATGTTAAATGCAAGAAATATATATATATATATTTTGTTGGTTTCTTTCAACTATGTAGTCATTGTGTCAATAAGGACAATCTTGTGTCTAACATCTATAATTTTATGGCATGTTTGATTTTTTAATAATCGATGAAGATTGCACAAATGAAATAGGCTTCACAATGTTGGCAATAGTTAAACGTGATGTGCAACCCTTGTGTCATGGTGTTTCACCTCCTTTGCATGCAATCTAAAAAAACATGGAGCAAACTTGAATAAGAGAGAACTACAAGACATGGATGAGTTTTCATTGGTGCACACAAATTTTATAAGGAGACAAAACAAGAAGATAGGCATGAAATTAATGTGCCAATCCAAGACATAATAATGTGAAAAAAACCAAACAAGCATAATCAAATGCAACTAGTAGTAAATCATGGTGTCAAATCAAAAGCCTCATCGTCAATGTAAGCAAATAGGCATAAGGTTGAAGGGAGATGAAGAATCTTTTGATTGGTAAAAAAGAAAATTATTTTTGTGTTTTTGCTTCAACCCTCAATCTATCATTCCATCATTCCAACCTTTACTTCCTTCTTTCCCCTTTTGAAATTCCTTATACGCCCAAACCAATATTGTGTTTTATGGGGGGGTCCTTGCATGGAAGGATGTAAGGGAAGATAAAGAAGCCATAGTTAAAGCCTATGCCTCAAGACATGGATGCAATAGTAGACTAGGGGATGGATTTTGCATAAAGTTCCAACACAATAAATAAATAAATAAATAAATTTGAGCACTTAATGGGGAAAAATATTTGCAAAAGCAAATGAAAAATTAAAGTTTTCATAAGAACATAGTGTAGCTACAATAGAAAAATGAAATGAAAAATATACAACTTATATTCACAATCCAAATTTTTCTTCATTTGTTTTTTCATCACATAATCAAGATGTAAACTAAGTGTGAACAATGGTTGTAGATCGGAATTTTGAACTTCTAATAGAGCCTTTGCAACCTTGTTCCTCGTTGAACACATCTTTCATTGAGTTAGCTCCAATGCCATAATGTGCTTCCCAAGATTCTAACATGCTTCCACTTTGTTGCCTACGTCACGGATGTGCATTACCATTAAACCGTGAATTGATAAATTGGAAGTAATTCTATATGTTTTCATATATATATATATAATTATGCAAAAAATAAATGTATGTGTGTGCTCAATCTATATGAAAAAACATGAAGGTCATTTGCATGGAACAAGATTGCATCACCATTGATGTTTGAATAGATATTTGTTTACAAAAACGAAACTTTCAAACAAATCTTATGCAGTGGCCCGCTTGCTTGCTTCTTCCATGGAGGAGTCATAGTTGGTGGATAAAAGATGAATGGAATTGGTCTCCATTGTTAAGGACATCCCCAATCACAAAGTCAACCTTGTGCTTTATATGATCAAAAAGCATGAATAATTGTAACATACAAATTACTAGAAATTATAGAACAACAAATGCACAAAAATACAAAAGATTGTCATAAAAATTCCCATTGTTGACATTGGATATCCTCATACTCCTACAACCCCACATTAGTGTCAATATAAAGTAAAAAAGATGGACGATGAAGAAAAGTTGAATGTTTTCTCACGCATTTTGCATCATTTTCTTGGAATGCAAATTGCAAATTGGGTTGTAGAATATGGACAAAAATGGTGGATTTGGAATAAGGGATTTGGTTACTATTTGTATATATTTTATGAAGCATATGAGATAACATGGGATCTTGTAGAGCAATCAACTCAGAACAAGAAGGAAGAAGAGGTCAATGCAGTGGCAGGCCTTTCTATTATACTGATTGAAGTAGGTGTACCTGAGCACTTCACATGATGAAACTCTCAGTTCACATAGTTGAAGGGAAAAACTCAAGCCAGTGTGTCTCAGCAAGGGTCTCAAGCAACTCCCAATTACTACCTGACACGGGTTACTCAGTAATGGACAATCTTTCTCTACACTCTCAAACTATCAACAGCTCATTTCTTAGAGGCGCTTTTCATGACCGAACTTCTGTTTAATGAACAAAATCTACCCCTCCTCTTTGAAACAAGTGAGACAAAAGAGCAATGTACCATGGTCAAAGCCTGGATGTCTGTGGCAACCTGGTCAGCAGTTCATTTCGAACAGCATCGATGAACTCTTCAGTGTTCAGATAGTGCTCCCTTGATACCCTGCATAACACAGCAGGAGTGCAGATGAAATTGCCTACGATTTGTAGGCCCTTCAATGTATGGTTTGTTTGAAGAAATTCATTGGTTTAAGAAATTTCCTACCCACAATAACACCATGATGATAAAAATGCAAACAATTTTTTTGAAGATTGGTTCACATGAAGGCCTGTTTGTCTCATCAAGTCCACTGTTTGCAAATGAGGCTGACCATATTGACTTCAACAAAACCATTAGGTGATTCAAGAAGAGAGAGGTGAAGGCATCTAGACATACTTGGAGCCATGGAGAAGGATGGCAAGGTCCTTTGTCATTTTGGCCCCCTCCACCGTGCCCACAGTTGCCTCTTCAAGTTTCTTAGCAAAGTCCTGAAGCCTCCTATTGCCATCAAGCTTTCCTCTGTCACCCCAAAAAGAAGAAATGACAGACAGAAATCTATTATTAGCCTTTCTGATCGACACTGCCAGAGATTTTGCACATGAATTGTTCCAGAACCTGTCATGGAATTTGAAATCAATAGCACAATCTAATGGGAAAAAAATTTACAATGCAAGCTTCTGCCCAACTGCAATTTTGTGAGGACTTGCAAGAAAATGGAATTGCTGTGGAAGCAAGCAAGCAACAACAGTCTGGATCAAATGCAGTCCCACCAGCAGCTTCTGAGAAATTGTTAATCAATAAGAACAGTCTTTGGTGGCCACAGGATAGAGGCTTTTGGGAAGTACCTGTGGCCAAGACCCCGAGTCCAAGCAAAAATGGAGGCCACACTATTTGTGCTTGTTTCACCACCCTTTTCGTGCACCCTATAGTGCCGTGTCACTGTACCATGAGCAGCTTCTGCTTCAAGGGTTTTTCCATCTGGGCAGATCTACATACAAGTAGGCATTGACTGATGTTGTTAGCCTATGTTTTTGACAACAGAATGCTACCAGTGTGGCCAACTGGTATCGTTGGAGACAACTCACAAATGCCAGGTGGCATACTATAGAATGCTAATAACTTCTTTCACCTGCCTGGTCCAGTTTAACCACTAAAAGTTGATAACAAACAAATATCTTTCTGATTGAGAACTTCTTGATGCTTATGAGTTATGTCAAACACAGAATTTAGAGCTGACCCATGTGGATGGTCAGGTGAACTCATTGTAGTGAAGGATGGCCATCCAATTTAAGTAAAGCTGGCAGAGAAAACACTCCAGGAACACCAAACTAGTGAAGAAGATTGGGTGCAGAGATAACAGATAAATAATGGGATCTCACAAGTACTACCATTGAGTATTTCTGTGAGTGTCATTGATGCCAGCACAAAAAACGTTCAGGGGAGTTGAAGGACAAGTGGAGCTGATATTCCTACTTATGAGTTCAGATGCTATGCCCTCAAAACATGAAGAAGCTATGCACAACATCAAGTAGGCAGCTGCATGCTTGTAGATGCATAACAAGGCTTTCAGTTCCAATGACCAGTAAGAGGATCTTCATGGTGATCAGGATATTATAATTTTGGGCTTGGGAAGGATTATCATTGTCTCACCAATACAGAAGTCATGAGGCCAAGAGATCCAAATCCTGCATAGAATCAAGATGAACATTGCTCAGAGAACATTTTCAAGTTGCTAGCAATTAGAGAAAAAGCATTAGCTGCTTGATGCACTGTCTGTCAAGTAACAAGATAACTCTCACACACAACTGAGGACATTGAGATTGCTCAAAGGAACTCTGAGAAAGTAAGAAAAGCAGAACTGTGCTGAAGAACAACGTGTTCCAAGGTCTTTAACACTAATGTGTTAAGGCAGACTCAACTGGTTTGGGACAATAGGAATGACCTTTGTATTTTGCATGCCTTTACAACAAATCAGCAAGTCTTTCATTTCCACAATCCAATGCTTTACACAGAGGCAGAACTGCCAACTGTGAACCAGTTGTGACTTTTACTTCTGATTTGTCCTTGAATTTCAAAGTGGTAAAGAGTAGTACCTTGTGCAATCATATCGCTTTGGACATCACCATCATAATTCTTACACGCCCACACATACCCTCCTTGACTCTTTAGTGCATATGCAACCATATCATCAATAAGGCGGTGCTCATACCTATCAGGAATGGCCACCCATCCCAATGTAGCATATTTATCACCTTTGTTTTGATAGCACTAAAGGTATCAGCATCTTCCTTTTAGGGGTAACTACTTTTTGCAGACCAGAGGTACCCAAAACAACAAGAGATACATAGTTGGGCGAGACAAATTGCTATATACATAAGGGTCCCAGTGATAATTGCACCATTTATATCTCAAGAAAAATCACCAGGGCATGGAGAAGCTAATGAAAACTTCCTTCTTTCCTCATAAGTTTCACCTACCAGATTCCAGCTTCCTTGAACTTTGATTCCCACCCTTCCTGCTCATAAACCTCCTGGAAAATGTCCTTGAACCTGTCCAAATTTACCACCCCATAATAGCATCAATTATACTCTGTAAACTTGATGTTAAACCCGGAACATCACATGCCCACAAATTAAGGAAACCTGATGTCCAACTGATTTATCTTAGATGGTCAAATGACAGCCTTGGTGTGTCAAGGAGTTATATGGAAAAATGAATCAGCATTCCCAAATCACAACCTTAACTTCATGCTGTCACTTACAAGCAACAAAAGTCAAATAACTGTCAAGATGCTACACATCATATCTCCAAGCAGATCCCTCGGGGACAGCATAAAAATAATGAACAGAGGTGGAACATGTATACATGAAATAAGTTCCTGTTATTGATACCCTGATTCAAGCAGTGATAGAGTGCAACCTGCCATCATATTTCTTTAGAATTGTGTTTTTTGTGCTCAAGTACAAAGGCCATTTCTTTTGATACGCCATGTTCATCGATGATTCCGCAAAGCCTCGGATAGACTGCAATCAGAATGTTGGACTGAAAAATCTCTGTCAATTGTTAAGAGACCTTGTATTGCTGAGCTACCTAGACAAAATACAGTGTCAAAGTCTCTATCACTAGTCCACATTCCACATTCCATTGGCCATTGTGACAGAGAGAGGCACTTCCCCAATGAACCACAATATGCCCCACGAATTTTATCACAATCAATTGTATGAAACTAGATATCTGAATCTACTGAGGCAAGGAATCCCCATGACATTAGTGTGCCTTGAATGTCACCTTAATGCATGTCAATCCAACCCAAGTCCTATGTAGGAATTTGGCTATACACTAATCGAAGTCAAGGTGCACAAGGGTGCAAATTTCCACCTCAAGGTGATATAAGAACTAATTACAAACCTCATCAGTGTTGTACATGGAGAGACCCACTCCTCCCGCACCATCAAAATGATAAACCTCAAACTCCTGGGTTTCTCCTCCTCTGTCAGGAACTGCACCCATAATGTGTTAGTGGACAAGGGAATAATACAGTACTATTATTCCCTTGCACATGACACCAAAAGGGATGCAGATGCTGTCTTCATCTGCAAGTTGATCCACTGCAGCATGGGCTGGTACTGCTGGATCCAGCTAGAGCACTCAGCACAGTCCAACAGTAGATTGTGCCCTCTTCCACACTCAGCAGCTACCACAACTGCTGCATTCTGTATGGATGATGATAATGCCCACCCCTCCTGGTTCTTGTGCTGCCCTACTGGCTGGTCTGGGTGGGCTTTGCATACCATCCAGTGGTGAATCTAATTGTCTGATGTGCCTTACCTTAGCCTAGAGGTTTGAAGCTTCCTCTAACCTATTTTCAATGTCACGAACCCCTAAACTGGAATGTCAAAGTTGTCAAATCCCATGTTTCTGAAAGCTAGCAGTGTGGGTTTCCAAATAGAAAACTACAAAGGAGGGCCTAAGGTTTGTCCATAGGAAAAGATCTACATACTCAAAGCCCACTTTGTCCATAGAAGAGTCATTTCATGATAAACAAGTAAAGGACCTGTGGATTCAAAAGAGACCTCAGCCAGTGTGATGAATTTTTCATTACACATGGTCCAGATCTTCATATGAACTCGTTTACAGAAGAACAAGCAGGGCCTGGTAGACTTTTTGCTCATCCTGGCAAGTTGGGATTTGAACATGAACAGACAATAATGAACTTTAACTGATAAACCAGCAAATGGTGAGAACAAGGCCTTGATAGCGCACCAAATACCATCTTCAATGTGCCAGGTTCTTTGAAAACAGCATCCGTGGCCTT